>Ga0310694_10001690_pt1 | contig 24307 bp, 21 predicted proteins | sample 174DNAGHGhighgp2_FD_203884 | JGI IMG/M metagenome (GOLD analysis project Ga0310694, IMG submission 203884) | Sheep rumen microbial communities from Palmerston North, Manawatu-Wanganui, New Zealand - 1742 DNA GHGhigh gp2 (v2) (version 2) | ecosystem: Host-associated > Mammals > Digestive system...
AAAACATCCCGCTTATCTCGCTTATCTCACAGTGTACAAGACCGCGAGATAAGCGGGATAAGCGGGTTATTTTTCCTTTAGACAGTCATATATACGCGCGCGGGCGCGAGAAAACCACCTCTGCAAAGGAGCACGAAAAGTGGGGCGAAATGCAAAAAAGGGGTTATGCTTTGTGGTTTGAACGATTTTAGTATTTTTGCACTCGGAAAGATTGAAAAAAATATAGGCCACGACAGAACGCTGCGGCGCCACGATGATGTCTGTTCGTGGCAAAATAATTGCGTGTTTGTTTGGCGTAATTGAAAATAGTTTGTATCTTTGCAGCACTAAAACAATTAAAACGGAAAAACATGAAACAAACAATCCTTGTTACTGGTGGTACCGGTTTCATTGGCAGCCACACTACCGTGGAGCTGCAGGAGGCTGGCTACGAAGTGGTGATTATCGACAACCTGTCGAACTCGAACGCTAACGTCGTTGACGGCATAGAGAAGATTACGGGCAAGCGTCCCGCCTTCGAGAAGGTGGACTGCTGCGATATGGAGGCGCTGGAGGGTATCTTCAAGAAGTACCCGAAGATTGAGGGCATTATCCACTTCGCTGCTTCGAAGGCTGTGGGCGAGAGTGTAGAGAAACCGCTGCTGTACTACCGCAACAACCTGACGAGTCTCATCAACCTGCTGGAGCTGATGCCGAAGTACGGGGTGAAGGGTATCATCTTCTCGTCGAGCTGTACGGTCTACGGTCAACCGTCGGAGGAGAACCTGCCTGTGACGGAGAATGCGCCCATCCAGAAGGCAATGTCGCCCTACGGCAACACGAAGCAGGTGAACGAGGAGATTATTCAGGACTATATACACTCGGGTGCGCCCATCAAGAGCGTCATCCTGCGCTACTTCAACCCCATTGGCGCTCATCCCAGTGCTCTGATTGGTGAGCTGCCCAACGGTGTGCCGATGAATCTGATTCCGTTTGTGACGCAGACGGCGATGGGCATCCGCAGTCAGCTGAAGATCTTCGGCAACGACTACAACACGCCCGACCATACCTGCATCCGCGACTACATCTACGTGGTTGACCTGGCTAAGGCTCACGTGAAGGCGATGGAGCGTGTGCTCGACAACCCGGAGACCGATGCCGTCGAGGTATTTAATATAGGTACGGGTAGGGGGCTGTCGACGCTCGAGGTGGTCGAGGGCTTCGAGAAGGCTACCGGCGTGAAGGTGAACTGGACCTACGCTCCGCGTCGCGAGGGCGACATCGAGCAGGTGTGGGGCGACGTGACCAAGGCCAACGAGGTGCTGGGCTGGAAGGCGGAGACGCCTACCGACGAGGTGCTGCGCTCGGCATGGCGCTGGCAGAAGAAGCTCCGTGAAGACGGTATTCAGTAGCGATAAATAGTGAGGCGGTCGAAAATGACCGCCTTTTTTGTGTTTTCCTTTGGCATTTTGCCATTTTTTTTGTACCTTTGCGCGCGATTTCTGAAAATCGTAAATTGTAAATCGTCAAATAGTAAATTACAAAGATGAATATTTCTTATAAATGGCTGAAGGAGTATGTTGACTTCGACTTGACGCCGCAGGAGGTCTGCGACGCCCTGACATCTACTGGTCTGGAGGTTGACGCACTCGAGGAAGTACAGAGCATTAAGGGTGGTCTGAAGGGACTCTATGTCGGCAAGGTGCTGACGTGCGAGATGCACCCGGACAGCGACCACCTGCACGTGACAACCGTCGACCTGGGCAAGGGCGAGCCGTCGCAGATTGTCTGTGGCGCCCCCAACGTGGCTGCCGGACAGAAGGTCATCGTGGCCGACTTGGGCTGCGTGCTCTACGACGGCGACAAGGAGTTCCTGATTAAGAAGTCGAAACTGCGCGGCGTGGAGTCGTGCGGCATGATTTGTGCTGAGGACGAGATAGGCATCGGCACCGACCACGCCGGCATCATCGTACTGCCCGACGACGCAGTGGTTGGTACGCCTGCCGCTGAATACTACCATCTGGAGAGCGACTGGCTCATCGAGGTGGATATCACGGCCAACCGTGCCGACGCCCTGAGCCACTGGGGTGTGGCTCGTGACCTCTACGCCTGGCTGCGCCGCAATGGCTACCAGACGTCGCTTCACCGTCCGTCTGACGAGGCCTTTGCCGTGGACAACAACGACCTGCCCGTCGACGTGGTCATTGAGAACCAGGAGGCCTGCAAGCGCTATGCCTGTGTCAGCATCACGGACTGCGAGGTGAAGGAGAGTCCCGACTGGCTGAAGAACAAGCTGACGACCGTCGGCCTGCGCCCCATCAACAATATCGTCGACATTACCAACTACGTGATGTTCGCCTACGGCCAGCCCCTGCACTGCTTCGATGCCGACATGGTGAAGGGCCACAAGATTGTGGTGAAGACGATGCCCGAGGGCACGCCCTTCGTGACGCTCGACGGCGAGGAGCACAAGCTCAGCGACCGCGATCTCGCCATCTGCAACGCTGAGGAGCCGATGTGTATCGCCGGAGTCTTTGGCGGCAAGGGCAGCGGCACGTATGAGACCACGCGCAACGTGGTGCTCGAAAGCGCCTACTTCCACCCTACATGGATTCGTAAGTCGGCTCGCCGTCACGGTCTGTCGACCGACGCCTCGTTCCGCTTTGAGCGCGGCATCGATCCCAACGGCGTCATCTACGCCCTGAAGCAGGCCGCCCTGCTCTGTAAGGAGCTGGCTGGCGGTAAGGTGTCGATGGAGATTCGCGACGAGTATCCCGTGAAGATGGAGAATCCGCAGGTGACGCTCCAATACAACTATGTGAATTCGCTGATTGGTAAGGAATTACCCGTTGACACGATTAAGGATATCTGCGAGTCGCTGGAGATGAAAGTGCTCAGCGAGACGGCCGACGGACTGCTGCTGGAGATTCCCGCCTACCGCGTGGACGTGACGCGTCCCTGCGACGTGGTGGAGGACATCCTGCGCATCTACGGCTACAACAACGTGGAGATTCCTACGCAGCTGAAGAGCTCGCTCGTCATCAAGGGCGAGGAAGACCGTAAGCACAAGCTGGCCAACCTCGTTGGCGAACAGCTCGTGGGCGAGGGCTTCAACGAAATACTGAACAACTCGCTGACGAAGGCTGCGTACTATGAGGCTGGCGAGGCTGTGAACAACGGACTTGTCCGTATTATGAACCCGCTCAGCAGCGACCTGAACGTCATGCGCCAGACGCTGCTCTATGGTGGTTTGGAGAGCATCGCTCATAATGCCAACCGCCGCAACCAGAACCTGCGCTTCTTCGAGTTCGGCAATGTCTACACCTTCACGCCGGAGAAGCAGAACGACGACGATCCGATGCAGGCTTACAAGGAGCAGTACCACCTGGGACTGTGGGTAACCGGCAAGCGCGTGGAGGGTTCCTGGGCTCATGCCAACGAGCCCTCATCGTTCTATGAGCTGTCGGCCTACGTCGAGAACGTGTTCAGCCGCATTGGCTTGAAGCCTGGTATGACCGTTCGCAAGAAGTCGGAGAATCCTGTCTTTGCTGTCGGTCTGACCATCGAGAACCGCGGCGGCAAGGTGCTGGCCGAGATGGGTGTGCTGACGAAAAAGCTGCAGAAGCAGTTCGGCATTGACAATACCGTCTTCTATGCTGAGATGAACTGGACACAGCTGATGAAGGCCACGAAGAAGAACGAGGTGCTCTTCAGCGAGGTGCCCAAGTTCCCCGCCGTCAGCCGCGACCTGGCCCTGCTGGTCGACAACGCCGTTGAGTTCGCTCAGATTGAGCAGGTGGCTCGTCAGACGGAGAAGAAGCTGCTGAAGAAGGTTGAGCTGTTCGACGTCTACGAGGGCGACAAGCTGCCTGCCGGCAAGAAGTCGTATGCCGTCAACTTCATCCTGCAGGACGAGGAGAAGACGATGGGTGACAAGCAGATTGAAGCCATCATGAACAAATTGATTGCCAACATCAAGAAGCAGCTGGGTGCAGAACTCAGATAAATTTTTACATTTTTACATTTTGAATTTTTAAATTTTAAAATAATGGGAAGAGCATTTGAATATCGTAAAGCTACGAAGCTGAAGAGATGGGGCCACATGGCCAAGACTTTTACTAAGATTGGTAAGCAGATTGCCATTGCCGTGAAGGCTGGCGGTCCCGAACCCGAGAACAACCCCGCACTGCGTGCCTGTATCGCCAACGCCAAGCGCGAGAACATGCCGAAGGACAACATCGAGCGTGCCATCAAGAACGCGATGGGCAAGGACCAGAGCGACTACAAGGAGGTGACCTACGAGGGATATGGCCCTCACGGCGTAGCCATCTTCGTGGAGACGCTGACCGACAACACCACCCGTACGGTGGGCGATGTCCGTTCGGTGTTTAACAAGTTCAACGGCAATCTGGGTACGCAGGGCTCGCTCTCGTTCCTCTTCGACCACAAGAGCGTCTTCACCTTCAAGAAGAAGGACGGACTGGACATGGATGAGATGATTCTCGACCTGATTGACTACGGCGTGGACGACGAGTTCGACGAGGACGAGGAAGAGGGCAGCATCACCATCTACGGCGATCCCTCAAGCTTCTCAGCCATCCAGAAGCATCTGGAGGAGAACGGCTTCGAGGTGACGGGTGCTGAGTTCACCCGCATCCCCAACGACCTGAAGGACGTGACGCCCGAGGAGCGCGAGACTATCGACAAGATGGTGGAGAAGCTCGAGGACTTCGACGACGTGCAGACGGTCTACACGAACATGAAGCCCGAGACTGCTGAGGAGTAAGCTAAGGATTTTTTCGAGGAACGAGGAACGAGAAACGAGGAGGCGAGATTAGTTTTAGCGCAGATTATCCGCGAACGAACTATTCTCGCCTCCTCGTTTCTCGTTCCTCGTTCCTCGAAAAACCTCGTTTCTCGTTCCTCGTTCCTCGAAAAACCTCGTTTCTCACTGGTAGTCCTTCGCCGTCAGCGTCTCCTCAAAGAGCACCAGCTCAGGGCGCCGCTGCGAGTAGTAGGTGTAGGCGAAGTTATAGTCGGCCTCCTTGTACATACGCATCATCGTCGTGTTGTGCAGCTGGTCGATGAGCGCCTTGCGAACCTCCTCGCGTGAGAGGAGACCAACGCTGTCGGCGACGCCCGTCAGCGTGTAGTGGAAGTGCAGCGTGTGGGTGGCTGCATCGAACGTCAGGCTGTCGACGATGACGTTCTTGTCAATGGCTGCCGGGCAGTTCTTCTTTGTGTACTGCTGACATTCGCGTGCGGCTTTCTCCTCCAGCGACTCCTGACAGGCACAGCAGAACAAGGCAGCCGCTAACATGCAAATTAGGCTCTTCTTTTTCATCGGTTTTGTGATTTTTCTTGTTTATGGTGCAAAAGTACGAAAAAAAGTCGTATCTTTGCACACATCGAAATCCTTTTTTTATGGAAGACCATTCTTTGAACAAATATCTTGACGAGATAGGCCGTGAGCAGTTGCTGACGGCGGACGAGGAGAGGGTACTGTCGGAACGTATCAAGGCGGGCGACAGTCGGGCCGTCGGTAAGCTGGTGGAGGCTAACCTGCGCTTTGTGGTGAAGGTGGCGGCACAGTATCGCGGCAAGGGGCTGGAGCTGGACGACCTGATTAGCGAGGGCAACATCGGGCTGATGAAAGCCGCTGCGAAGTTTGACGCTTCGCGAGGCACCCGCTTCGTCAACTATGCCGTCGTGCAGGTGCGTCAGGAGATAGAGCGTGCGCTGGACCGTCAGAACGGACGTCAGCCGATGTCGGTGGATGCTCCGATGAAGGGTCGTTCGAACATGAGCCTGCTGTCGGTGCTCGTCAATGCCGACTCGCCGATGGCCGACCGTCGCGTCTACAGCGAGGCCATTGAGAACGCCATTGAGTTTGCGCTCCTCAGTCTCAGCGAGCGTGAGCGCCGTGTGGTAGACGCTTTCTACGGCATCGGCCGCGAGCATGAGACGCTGGCGGAGATTGCCGAAGACATGGAACTAAAAAGAGAGCGCGTCCGCCAAATTCGCGATCGCGCCCTCCGTCGTATTCGTAAGAACTATAAGCACAAGCTGGCGGAGCTTAGTAGCTCCGGGCGATGATGACGCGAGCCTTCGAGGGCTTGCCGCTCACCATGTCGACACCGGGCGTCTGCTCCACGCCGAAGGGCACGCAGCGGATAGTGGCCTGTGTCTCCTCCTTGATCTGAGCCTCGGTCTCGGCCGTGCCGTCCCAGTGGCAGAGGAAGAAGCCGCCGTCCTTGACGCGCTCCTTGAATTCTTCATAGTTATCGCACTCATAGATGCGGGCGTCGCGATAGGCGCGGGCCTTCTCGAAGATGTTCTTCTGGATGTCCTCCAGCAGTTGCTCCACGTACTCGGCGATGCCTTCAATAGAGCGCGTCTCCTTCTCCAGCGTGTCGCGGCGCATCACCTCGATGGTGCCGTTCTCCAGATCGCGGGCACCGAGGACGAGACGTACGGGAACACCCTTCAGCTCGTAGTCGGCAAACTTGAATCCAGGACGCTTGTTGTCGGCGTCGTCGAACTTCACGCTGATGCCCTTAGCACGTAGTTTCTCGATAATCGGCGTCACCTCCTTGTTTACCTGCTCCATCTGCTCGGGCTTGGTGGCGATGGGGATGATGACCACCTGGATGGGAGCCAGACGCGGCGGCAATACTAAGCCGTTGTCGTCGGAGTGAGTCATGATGAGGGCGCCGATAAGACGTGTGGAGACACCCCACGAGGTAGCCCATACATACTCCGGCTTGTTCTCCTTATTAAGATAGGTGACCTCGAAGGCCTTGGCGAAGTTCTGTCCGAGGAAGTGCGAGGTGCCACTCTGCAGCGCCTTGCCGTCCTGCATCATGGCCTCGATGGTGTAGGTGTCGAGAGCACCGGCGAAGCGCTCGGTCTCGCTCTTCACGCCCTGGACGACAGGCACGGCCATCCACTCTTCAGCAAACTTGGCATAGACCTTCAGCATTTTCTGTGCTTCCTCTTCGGCCTCCTCGCGGGTGGCGTGGGCGGTGTGACCCTCCTGCCACAGGAACTCCGAGGTACGGAGGAAGGGACGCGTGCGCATCTCCCAGCGCATGACGTTACACCACTGGTTGCACATCAGGGGCAGGTCGCGCCACGAGTGAATCCAGTTCTTATAAGTGTTCCAGATGATAGTCTCTGAGGTGGGGCGCACGATGAGCTCCTCTTCGAGCTTGGCCGAGGGGTCTACCTCGACGCCGCTCTTGTCGTCCTTGGCGCGCAGGCGATAGTGTGTCACCACGGCGCACTCCTTGGCAAAGCCTTCGACGTGCTCGGCCTCGCGGCTGAGGAACGACTTCGGGATGAGCAGGGGGAAGTAGGCGTTCTGAGCACCCGTCTCCTTGAACATCTTGTCGAGCTGCTGCTGCATCTTCTCCCAGATGGCGTAGCCGTAGGGTTTGATAACCATGCATCCACGTACTGCCGACTGCTCGGCGAGGTCGGCTTTCACCACTAGGTCGTTGAACCATTGGCTGTAGTTATCGGCCCTTTTTGTTAGATCTTTTAATTCTTTTGCCATAGTTTTTTTGTTATTTAATTCAATTTTGAGTGCAAAAGTACTAAAAAAAATGGGAAAAACGTACATATTTCAAAGAAATAGATTATCTTTGCAACCAGAATACATCGTTTAACTATTAAAAACAACAGAATTATGAAAAGTTTAAAGGTAATGGCCGTCGCTCTGTGTGCCGGTATCGTGGTTTCTGGATGTAACAACTTGGCAAAGGGTACAGCTATCGGTGCTGCCGGTGGTGCTGCTCTGGGTGCTATCATTGGTAAGATTGCCGGCAACACGGCTGTAGGTGCCGCTGTCGGTACGGCTGTAGGTGCTGGTACGGGTGCTCTGATTGGCAAGCACATGGACAAGGTGAAGGCTCAGGCTGCTGCCGTTGAGAACGCTAAGGTTGACGAGATAGAGGACGCTAACGGCTTCAAGGGCGTGAAGGTGACGTTCGACTCCGGTATCCTCTTCGCTACCAACTCTTCTACGCTGAGTGCTTCGGCTACCAACTGCATCAACCAGATTGCTGCTGTGCTGAACCAGAACAAGGACGTCGACGTGGCTATCTTCGGTCACACCGACAGCACGGGTTCTGACGCCATCAACGATCCTTTGTCGCTGAAGCGTGCCCAGGCCGTTGAGAAGAGCCTGAAGTCAAAGAATGTCTCTAACATCAAGCGTGTTGAGGGTCAGGGTTCTCACAACCCCGTGGCTGACAACTCTACTGCTGAGGGTAAGAAGCAGAACCGCCGCGTGGAGGTTTACATGTACGCCAGCAAGGAAATGGTTGAGGCTGCCGAGGCTGGTACGCTGAACTAATGAAGTTTTTCAAGAACATAGTGAAATGGATCGTGGTGGCGTTTTTCGCCTCCACGATTCTTTCTGTTATACTGCTCCGTTTCGTTCCCGTCGTGCTGACGCCGACGATGGTTATCCGTTGTGTGCAGCAGCTGAAGGAGGGCAGGGAACTGAAGCTGAGCCATCATTGGGTGGCTCTGGAATCGATATCGCCCGACCTCCCGGTGGCTGTGATAGCCAGCGAGGATGCCAACTTCATGGAGCATCACGGCTTTGACTTCAAAGCTATCGTCAATGCAGCCGAGCGCAACCATAAGCACCCTGAGAAGCGTAAGCTGGGCGCTTCGACCATCAGTCAGCAGACGGCCAAGAACGTGTTCCTGTGGCCGGGGCGTTCATGGCTGCGCAAGGGGCTTGAGGTCTATTTTACCTCGCTCATTGAGCTTTTCTGGTCGAAGCAGCGCATCATGGAAGTATATTTGAATTCCATTGAGATGGGCGATGGCATCTATGGTGCCGATGCTGTGGCGCAGGAGCATTTCCAGGTGTCGGCCAAGCTGTTGTCACGCAGCCAGTGTGCGCTGATTGCCGCCACGCTTCCCAATCCCCGTCGTTTCAGTTCGAAGCATCCCAGCGCCTATATGCTGAAGCGGCAGCAGAAGATTCTTCACGAAATGCGTTTCGTGAAGAAGTTCCCCCGTCGTGGAGAGGATAAATAAAGTTTTTTTAGTCCCTATAAATCCAGAAGAGCAGCTTGTTCACCCATCCTATGGAGACGCGGAACCAGCGGAAGGTGCTGACGGGCTTTCCACCAAAACTAAGGATGAACTCGCGGAAGGAATTGCGCCTGAAGGGCAGTCCGACGTCGAGGAAGAAGATGTGCTCATAGCCGCGGCTATGGGCATCCTTGATGGTGTGCCAGATGGTCAGCACATCAGGATGTACGAAAGCATAGGACTTGCGTCGGTAGGCAGCGTACCAGAGGTAGGCGTTGTGCTCACTGTAGGCGCAGGCTGAGCCACCGATGACACGGCCTTTATAGATGGTGACGAAGAGCCGTCCGTGGCCGCCGTCCACCATGCCCTTGAAGAACTCCTCGCTGGGAATGTAGCGCTTGGGTTTTAGCAAGTTGTGCTTACGCAGTAGTCGGTTGAAGGCCTTAAACTCCTCTTCGTTCTCGACCTCCTTGGTGATGAGCCCTCGGTCGTAGGCGCGGTTGATGCGTTTCTGCATCCGCTTGTCGATACGCTCCTCCGGTTCGCGGCTGTGGAGTGAGTTGTGTATGCTCATCCAGTGGACGGGGAAGAACTGCTGCTGCCTGAATTCGCGGTAGGCGAACATCTTGTGGCTGAGGTTGCTGACCTCGATGTAGAGGACGCGCCTGGACAGCCGGTGGCGCAGGGCTTCGAGCATCTGTCCGAACACCTGCTGTCGCTCGTCGCCGATACGGTCGTCGTAGACGCCTTCGCCCAGCAGCCGGCAGTGTAAGAAGAAGTAGGGTGGGAACCACGAAGCGCGGTAGCGAACTATTCCGAGCATGTGAGCCATGACGTGTCCCTCGTCGTCTTCGGCCACGACCATGTAAGGCTTTTGCCGCGGTGTTTGCCGCGCCAGAAGAAAGAGTTGCCGACTGTGAAAGAAGTTTCTGTTGTCTGTTGTCGGCAAGTCTTTCTCGTGGGTGATGATGTGGGTTTTTAGCTGGCTCAAAATTATTTTTTCTGTGTTGTGCGTGTCAGAACTGCCACCAGTGCTTCTTGCGATGCTGGCAATGCTGTCGCTCGTAGGTGGCTTCGTAGGATGCTCCCTGCTCGGCTTCGACCAACAGGTCCAGCCAGCTCTTGTGGTGACTGATCATGTGGTAGATGGTTCCCCAGTCGGGCAGTCCTCCGAGGTTGCGGTCGTCAATCCACATGTCTACTTTGAGCTTCCGGCTGAAGTGCTGGTTGTTCTCGGGCTGTTCCTCGGGGTAGTCGCGGTTGACGGCATAGAACTCCACTCCTCGCTGTCGGCACCACTCGATGGCTTCATCCAGTAGCCGTCCCTCGCGTACTGACCACAGTATCAGCTTGTGGCGGTCGCGTATGAGCATCTTCAGTGTCTCGATGGCGAAGGGTATCTCGGGACCTATCTCGGGATAGCGGTGCTCGACAATGGTTCCGTCGAAGTCTACTGCGATGGTCATGTCTCTTATTTCTTGATGGTGTTATCGTTCTTGTCCACATAGTGGCTGTTGGCGTAGTTGCCATAGTTGCCGTAGCCGTATCGGCCGTAGCCGTAGTAGCCGCCGTATCGGCCGTAGCCGTATCGTCCGTATTTGCCGTAGCCATAATAGTAGTAGCTGTACTTCTTCTTCGACATGTCAACGCCGTTGAGCACGATGCACATCTTCGGCAGCTTCTTCTCGACGCTCAGGCCGTTGACAAGCGAGAAGCTGGCCTTCGGTGTGTAGTCGGCACGGCAGACGAAGCAGCTGACGTCGGCCACACGTCCTATCTGGAGCGTGTCGGTCACGAGTCCTACCGGTGCTGTGTCGAGGATGATGTAGTCGTACTCCTGGCGTAGGATGTCGGTCACCTGCTTGAGGTTCTCGCGTGCCAGCAGCTCGGTGGGGTTCGGCGGTATGGGGCCGGCCAGCAGCAGGTCGAGGTTGTCGTTGACGCCCGACTTGCTGATTTGTGCCTGGACGGCTTCCTTGGTGACCGTCTCGGTGGTGAGCAGGGTGGTGATGCCTCGCTGCTTGTCGGGCAGTCCGAAGAGGTGTCCGAGGGCGGGCTTGCGGATGTCGAGTCCTACGAGGATGACACGCTTGCCGAGCAGGGCGAAGGAGACGGCGAGGTTGGCGGCATTGAACGTCTTGCCCTCGCCAGCCGTCGACGAAGTGAACAGGATGACCTTCTCGTTGTTCTCCAGCAGGAACTGTATGTTCGTTCGCATGGAGCGGAATATCTCGTCCGTCTGGTTGTTCTTGTTCTCGTGGACGACGATGCCTGCCGTCGACTTGGCGCTCTCGTTGACCACGGCCACATCGGCTATGATGGGCAGGTTGGTCAGTCGGATGACGTCGTCGTGTCCCTCAATCTTGTAGCGCAGCAGCTCGAAGAGGTAGATGATGAGCAGCGGCAGTCCCAGACCGATGAGTAGTGCAACGAGCAGTATGATGGGTTTCTTGGGGCTCACTTTACCCTCGTAAGCCGGTGTGTCGATGAGCTTACCCTTGTCGGCGGTGGCGGCGAGCGAGATGGCGTTCTCCTCGCGCTTCTCAAGCATCATCAGGTAGAGTCCCGACCTCACTTCCTGTTGTCGTCCTATCTGTGTTAGCACGCGCTCCTGCTCGGGAGTGCTGGAGACACGGCTGCTGTAGATGCGGTACTGGCTCTCGATGCCCTGTCGCTGGATGTCAGCCGAGCGGCGTGCCTGCATGAGGGCAGTCCTGATGCTGGAGCGCAGCTCGTCGATGGTGCTGGTCATGGTCTGCACCTGCGGGGCACTCTCTGAGGCAGCGCGGAGCAACTTGTTACGGTCCTGCACACGCTGGTTGTAGTTGACGATGAGCTGCGTGGAGGCCTGGTCCGACAGTCCTACATTCGAGGGTATCAGCTCGTAGCGGTTGTCGGGGTTGTTGACGTATTCGCGCAGGTAGTCCAGCAGCTGTATCTGCGTGTTGGCGTCCGACAGTCTCTGGCTATATTGGTTCGACTGTGCCAGCGTCTCGGTGGCGTCGAGTCGCAGCTGCGTCAGGTTGTGACGCTTCTTGTAGCTTTCAAGCTCAGCCTCCGTATTGCCGAGCTGCTTCTCAATCTTCTCCATACGGTCGTTGATGAACTCCTCGGTCTTCAGTGCTATCTCGTCCTTGTCGGCATTAGCCTGGCGGTTGTAGCAGATGGCGAGCTGGTTCAGGAATTCCATACCGCGTATGGGGTGCTCGTTGCGCAGCGTCATGCGTGCAATGGAGGTGATCTTCGACGTGGGCTCTACGGTGAGGGCGCCGAGGTATCGGGTGGCCACGGCCATCGGGGCTTGTATAGTGACGAGCATTCTGCCATCGTTGAGGCCCCACGTCTGTCCCGGGTTCTCGGTGATGGTGATGACGCCGCCCTTGGTCTTGAAGTTGACGGGCAGCGAGTCGAACGCGGTGGTGAACGACTGCAGCAGTCCGCCATTGCGTAGGATTTCGCCGTTCAGGTGGTAGCGCTCGTCCTTGCTGACGGTCATCTTGAAGATGGTAGTCTCCGTCAGTATGTTCTTGTCCATCTGTTCGAGGGTGGCGGGGTCGAGGTCAATGTTCAGGGGCTGGTTCTTGTAGATGATCATGTTCTTGACGCGCCCCTCGGAGCGGTACTCGGTGTAGAGTTTGAGGTCTTTGACAGCCTCGCGTACCAGTATTTTTGAGTGGAGTATCTCGACCTCGTTCTCGATGCCCGTGGAGTTGGTGATGAATCCCATATCCTGCATGTTGGCTAGCAGCTGTTTGCTGCCGCCGCGGTTGGGCCGCTGCTCGTCCTTGATGAGCATCTTGGCCGACACCTGATAGACGGACGTCGAGTAGCGCAGGTAGATGAGTGCTGCGCAGATGCAGATGAATACCGACAGCAGGAACCATTGCCAGTTGAGCAGAAACATAGAAAGCAGGGTTCGGAAGTCGAACGACATTTCCTCTTCCTGTGGCACGAAGGCTTCAGCGTTCTCTACTTTTCCCTCGTTAGTCTTCTTGATTTCTTCCATAGTGTTTTTTATTGTTTTTCGTTGATCAGTTCCATCAGGTATTGTCCGTAGCCGTTCTTAATCATGGGCTGCGCTACGGCCTTGAGCTTCTCGCGGGTAATCCAGCCTTTCCTGTAGGCTATCTCCTCCAAACAGGCCACCTTCAGTCCCTGCCGCTTCTCGATGACCTCGATGAAGGTCGAGGCCTCGGCCAGCGAGTCGTGGGTACCGGTGTCGAGCCATGCGAAGCCGCGCTGCAAGGTCATCACCTTGAGCTGCTGGCGGCTGAGGTACTCCTGGTTGACGGTCGTTATCTCCAGTTCGCCGCGGGCGCTGGGCTTGATGCCCTTGGCTATCTGTACCACGCTGTTGGGGTAGAAGTAGAGCCCCACGACGGCGTAGTTCGACTTCGGCTGCGCCGGTTTCTCCTCGATGCTCAGACAGTTGCCCTCCTTGTCGAACTCAGCCACGCCGTAGCGCTCGGGGTCGTTGACGTAGTATCCGAAGACTGTTGCCAGCCCCTTCTGCTCAGCGTTCTCCACACTCTGCCGCAGCAGTCCCGTGAAGCCCGAGCCGTAGAAGATGTTGTCGCCCAGGACCATGCAGACGCTGTCCTCGCCGATGAACTTCTCACCGATGATGAAGGCCTGTGCCAGTCCGTCGGGTGAGGGCTGTTCGGCATATTCGAAGCTGACGCCCAGGTCGCTGCCGTCGCCCAGCAGTCGCTTGAAGCCGGGCAAGTCGTGGGGTGTCGAGATGATGAGTATCTCGCGGATGCCTGCCAGCATGAGCACGGAGACAGGGTAGTAGATCATGGGTTTGTCGAAGATGGGTATCAGCTGCTTGCTGATGCCTTTCGTGATAGGGTAGAGGCGTGTGCCGCTACCGCCGGCGAGGACTATTCCTTTCATGTGTCTGCTATGTTTTTCTTTATATATGGATTGCAAAGGTACAATTTTTTTCCGTATTCGTGCGATTTCGTCCATAAAAATTCTCCTAATTGCAGAAAAAAGCTTACCTTTGCAGCGCTAAATCAGAAATAACATGAGTATTATATCAAGAATTTTCGGTCGCAAGACGGCTGGACAAGAGACGGCGAAGGCCGGCGGCATGGAGGATTTCATGACGCTCATCCGCGTCTACTTCCAGGCGGTCATGGCAGCCGACCTCCACATCACCAACCTGGCGGCGCTGCCCGACCTGCGCGTGTTCAAGCAGACGCTCAAGGTGCCGACGGTCAACAACCGCCTCGGCATGGGCGAGAAACAACGCGTCACCAAGATGCTGCGCGACATCTACAAGATGGACGAGACGTTTACAAAGGAGATTGACCGTAGCCTCCTGCGCCGTTGCAAGTCTCCACAGGACATTCAGACGTATATGTATCAGTTCCAGGGCTTTACGCAGGATTTGATGATGCTTGTCTCGAGCATTCTGGGCGTCAAGGCGCGCATCCCGAGCATCTTCAAGAAGACCATCTACGGCGTGACGTCGAAGGCCGTCGACGACATCTTCAACAAGAACGACTACACCGATGCCAGCGTCATGAAGACCGTCGTCTCCGTGCGCCAGCTGAACAAGAAGCTGGGCTTCTCGCAGTCGTGGGTCACGCAGTTCACCTATCGTGTGCTGATGTTGGCCAAGAAGGAGCCGAGACCCAAGAATTCTGACCAATAACCGCCTTAAAACTTTAATAAATATTAAATAAGCGGCGAAGTGGCAGACAATTACAAGGATTTTGTCTATCTTTGCCCAACAAACCAGAGTAGTCATGGCTTCGAATGAGAAAGTTATAGCCACTTTCGAGACGCGCGTCCGACAGATGATTCTCCGCTTCCAGGAACTGAAGCAGGAGAACCAGCAGCTGCAGGACGTCATTGCCCGCAACGAGCAGCAGGTGAAGGACCTGCAGGCCAAGCTCTCTCAGCAGGAGCGCGACTACGAGTCGCTGAAGATGGCGCGTATGCTGGAGATTACCGATGGCGACCTCGATGGTGCCAAGGCCCGGCTGCAGCGGTTGATTCGCGACGTGAATAAGTGTATTGCCGTCTTGAGTGACGAAAAGTAAAGAGATGAAGCGATGCCGGAAGTAAAGAACGAGAAACAACATATCAGTCTGAGCGTTTTCGACGAGAAGCTCGACATCTACGTCAAGTCAGCCGAGGAAGAAGGCTACTACCGCGATGCCGAGAAACTCATCCGCAGCACCTATGGCCGTTACGCCGAGATGTTCCGCGGACGCCGTAGCGAGCGATTCATTGCCGCCGCCTCCCTGTTGGACATCGGCGTGAAATACCAGATGGAAAGCGCCAACAAGGACACCGATGCCTATAATAATGTTCTCTCCCGCCTTACCTCCGAAATTGACGAAGCTCTGAAGTAGCATTCCGGCAGCGGAGAGAGAGTATTAACATTATTATATATATACAAAACAGCATTATGGTACTAACACTAATAACAGCCGCCGTTGCTTTACTGGTGGGTGGCATCTGCGGATACCTCATTTTCCGCTACGCCCTCAAGGGAAAGTACAACGAACTCATCGCTGCCGCCGACAAGGAGGCCGAGGTCATTAAAAAGAAAAAACTGCTCGAGGTCGAGGAGAAATTCCTCAACAAGAAGAGCGAACTACAGAAGGAGGTGCAACAGCGCAACCAGCACTTCCAGCAGAGCGAGAACAAGCTCAAGCAGCGCGAGATATCGCTCAACCAGCGCCACGAGGAACTCGGACGCCGCAAGAACGAGCTCGACAACCAGCAGACACGCATCGACAACGAGAAGAAGCTGCTCGCCGTCAAGCAGGAAGAGCTCGAGAAGATGCAGCTGCGCGAGCGCGAGAAGCTCGAAGAACTCTCCGGACTGAGCGCCGACGAGGCCAAGGCACGCCTCGTGGAGAGCCTCAAGGACGAGGCCCGCACCGACGCCCAGGCCTACATCAACGAAATCATGGACGAGGCCAAGCTCAACGCCAATGCCCAGGCCAAGAAGATTGTCATTCAGACCATCCAGCGCGTGGCCACCGAGACAGCCGTCGAGAACTCCGTTTCCGTCTTCCACATCGACAACGACGAGGTCAAGGGCCGCATCATCGGTCGCGAAGGTCGTAACATCCGCGCCCTGGAAGCAGCCTGTGGCGTCGAGATTGTTGTCGACGACACCCCCGAGGCCATCGTCATCAGCGGCTTCGACCCCGTGCGCCGCGAGACCTGCCGCCTAGCTCTCCACCAGCTGGTAGCCGACGGCCGCATACACCCCGCACGCATCGAGGAAGTCGTGCAGAAGGTCAAGAAGCAGCTCGACAACGAGATCATCGAGACCGGCAAGCGCACCGCCATCGACCTCGGCATCCACGGACTGCACCCCGAGCTGGTGCGTATCATCGGTAAGATGAAGTACCGCTCCTCCTACGGTCAGAACCTGCTGCAGCACGCCCGCGAGACCGCTAACCTCTGCGCCGTCATGGCCGCCGAGCTCGGGCTGAACCCCAAGAAGGCCAAGCGCGCTGGACTGCTCCACGACATCGGCAAGGTGCCCGACGAGGAGAGCGAGATGCCCCACGCACTCTACGGCGCTAAGATTGCCGAGCAGTTCAAGGAGAAACCCGACATCTGCAACGCCATCGGCGCCCACCACGACGAGATGGAGATGCAGACGCTGCTGGCGCCCATCGTCCAGGTGTGCGATGCCATCTCAGGCGCCCGTCCCGGTGCCCGCCGCGAGATTGTCGAGGCCTATATCAAGCGTCTGAACGACCTCGAGGCCATCGCCATGTCATACCCCGGCGTCACCAAGACCTATGCCATCCAGGCAGGCCGCGAGCTGCGCGTCATCGTCGGTGCCGACAAGATGAGCGATGCCGAGACCGAGGCACTGAGCGGCGAGATAGCTACGAAGATACAGAACGAGATGACCTATCCCGGACAGGTGAAGATCACCGTCATCCGCGAGACCCGCTCTGTGGCTTACGCCAAGTAGGCTGTCCCCCCAATTCTTTTCGCCTTAACCATTACAGCCGCCGCCCTGCGTAGTCACGATGACTGCGAGGGCGGCGGCTTCTCTTTTACGTTTTTTATTCCAATTATGCCCGTTTCCAGTATTGCACCACGGCCGTCGAGATGACGGCGAAGAGCAGCAGCGCCGTGCCGGTCACGTAGGGCGTGGCGCTGGGTGGTGGTGCGACGGGCTGGCTGAAGCGCACTTGGTAAGTTATCATGCGGTCGAGGCAGGAGTCGACAGTCTGCCAGTGGCCAGCCTCCATCTCGCGCTGCAGGCGCGGCAGTACCTCGCGGATGTACTTCTGGTGCTCCACCCCTAGAGAGGCGGGCAGCGCATCGGCCGCGGCATACCACGTGACACTGCCGTCCTCGGCGGCGTGGGGGAAGAGGCGCAGCGACTGCCAGTTGTCCTGGTAGAAAACGAACGAGGTGAACTGCTGCTCGGCCGTCAGACTGTCGGTGGACGAGAGAATCCGCCGGGCATGAATGCCCAGCGGATAGAGCCCGCTCTCGTCGCTCAGCATGAGCTGGCAGAAGTGCTTGGCTTGTGCCTGCGGAACGGTTGTCATGTTTTTCGATGGAAACTTATGATCATTAAACACCTAAAATTAAATGCTCTCGATGAAGCGGACGATGGCGTCGCGATCGGCCTTCGGCAGGTTGTAGAACTTCTCGGTGGCACGATAGCCCTGCGACTGGCGCGAGTAGCCGTGCCACATGATGGCCTCGACGACGGAGCGTGCGCGACAGTCGTGCAGACGGTCGTCGGCTCCTGTCAGACGGCGCGAGAGACCGCGGCCCCAGAGTGGGGTGGTGCGGCACCAGCCGGTGCGGATGTCGTTCTCCATGAACAGACGGTGCTGTACCATGTCGGTATAGGGCCAGATGGTCTGGTGGGGGAACTTGGGCAGCAGATGGGTGTAGTCGCCATCGTTCACGAGACCGTTGGCATCGGCGTAGGCTTTCGTCGCGGCGTCCACCCACATGTTGTCGGCACCGGTGGTCCACGACGGACGGTGGCACTGGGCGCAGCCTATCTCGGAGAAGAGCTGCTTGCCGCGCTTCACGTCGGCAGCGTCGAGGTTGCGGGCAGCGGGCACGGCCAGGCCGCGGTGCCACACCATGAACTGGTAGTACTGGCGGTCGGTCATCTCGTCCTGTCCGTTGTAGGGAGCACCCTGGTAGAGGTACTTGTCGAAGACGTCCTTCTTGGCGACTGACGAGCAGCTGAGGATTTCGTTGACACGAGCGGCGATGCCTGCATCGGTGCCGTCGGCGTAGTAGGGGTGCAGGACGCTCGATGCCGAGGCACCGTGCTCCTTGATGTAGCCGATGACCTCCTGGTCCTCGCTCATGGCCTTGGCCCAGGCGGGGGTGGTGTAGAGCCAGTGGCGGTCGCTGCGGGTGACGTTGGTGATGTTCCAGATGGCATTGGCGCCGGCGCCGTCCTGCAGCGTGCCGCGCGTCATGGCGTAGGTGAAGCGCTTCAGGGGGCCGCGCGTGCCGTGGAAGGTGCCCGTGTTGTTATAGCCGGCTGAGTAGTAGGCCGAGGGCTTGAACGTGCCGGCGGCCTTGTCCCACATGTTGGGGTTCATGTCGACGTAGGGAGCCTCGGCAGCCCATTGCTTCTCAATCTCCTCGTCGTCGATGGCGTCGAGCAGACCGGTGCCGTAGACGCCGATGGTCGACTCCAGGCGCACCTCGTAGTTCGTGGGCTTGGGGTTGGTGTTGAAGGCCGTCAAGGGGATGTTGACCTCAGGATAGATGAGCGCGTACTGCTCGCCGTCGGGGAAGGTCATGGGCAGGCCGCTGGGCATGGCCGTGACGTTCTTCCACGCGATGCTGATCTGCGTCTCGTCGATAGGTGCCTTGAAGGGCTGCATGGCCTGCGTCTGAGGCATACCCGTCACCTCGCTGATGTAGCCCGACGACTCGGTGGTGTAGCGTACGCCGTCGTCGGTGAAGGCCTCCTGCGGATGGTAGACGACCAGCAGGTAGCCGTTGCCCACGGTGTTGGCGCGGTACTCCGTCTGGCGCTTGCCGTGACCGTAGGCGGGGTGGCAGGCGATGCAGGAGTTGCGCACCCAGGCAGGACCCAGACCGCGGCGCGGTGCCTGGTCGATGGTGTAGAGTTTCTCGAAGAACGTCTCGCCCATCAGGAAGTCCTGCTCCATGCCTGCCACGGCATCCATGGCCGGAGCGGGAGCCGAGTAGCTGGCCTTCTCGGTGGTGCCCAGCTGTCCGCCAGGGAACCACTCGTCGGCGGTGAATACGTCGTTAGCCTTACCAAATACTTCTTCTTCGGGCGTCAGCACGCCGAGGTTCTCATTCGTGTTGTCATCATCGGAACATGCTGACAGCCCGCAGGCTGCCAGCATGGTCACGATGGAGAGTCGTGATAATTTGTTCATAGATTGCTTGTATTACATTGTATTTACTCTTCTTCCGTGATGGAGTCCCAGTTCGTCGGGTCGTCGAAGTCCTTGTTCCAGATGACGCTGCAGTACTTTACGAACGGTGCCGGCATACGGCCAATCTTGTCGATGGCGCTGTTGAAGGCGTTCTCGACGCTGGTGTTGACGGCCGTCTGGCTGACGCTGGCGAAGAAGCTGTGGAAGCTGCCCTGAGCGGCGTTGCCGTCGAGCGAGCCCAACCACACGTTGCGGATGCTACGGATGTTGTCCTGGAAGTCGGTGATGGAGTTGTAGCTGTAGGGCGACTCCACGTAGGCGATGTCGCCGGCCGAGAAGGGGTTGGCAATCTTGGCCGTGCCCACCTCGTTGCAGATGGCCACGCAAGAGCCCTCATCGTCGGAGAGCACCTGAGAAACGGCGTCCTTCAGCGTGGGGAAGGTGCTCTTGGCACCAGCGATGCCGGCCTTCGTCAGGTTGTCGCCGTAGGACAGCCCGTTCTCCGTCTGGTAGTCCAGTCCGGCAGCCTTCACGACGGCCACGCGGCTCGCGTTCTTCTCGCCCTCCCAGGCTATCTGCAGCTGGAAACAGCGCTCCTTGAGCAGGCGGCACACCTGCTGCGCATACTTCAGCTCGTCGGCGCCGCTGACGCTGGTGAAGTTGGTGTAGGTGTCGTTGCCCTGCAGTTCAGCGACCTTGCGGTTCTGACCGTTGCGGAAGAGGATGAACTCCAGCGCATGGAAGCCCAGAATCGACGACTCGTCCTCAATCTCGGCCTTCATGCCACCCTTGAAGTAGTCGAGCAGCTCGGTGCGGTCGAGTGGCCACGAGTCGATGGTGGGGTCGATGCTGAAGTCAGAGGCGGCACCGCCGAGGAAGGCCTCAGAGCGCTCCCAATGCTGGCGCGCAGCCTTGAAGTCCTTGCACGCCTTGTCAATCTGCGACTGCGTGATGGTGCTGACGGTCAGACCGTTGAGCGTGCGCTCCAGATCTTCCACGTCGTCAGCCAGCTGTGTGTAGGTGGGCACAATGACGTTGTTGACGAGATTGGTAAGCACCTGACGCAGAGCCGTCTCCTGCTCGGCGGTCAGGCTGGCCGTGGCCACCACCTTGTTGGCTGCCTCCAGCGCCGTAACTGTAGCGTCGCAGGCGTCGATGGCCTCGTTGCCGTAGCTGCGGTCCTTGTACACTTCGTCGGTTGTCTGGTTGTTGTTGTCGTCGTCATCGCTGCACGACGTCAGAGTCAGGGCGCCCAGCATGACGGCCACTGACAGGAAAAGATACTTTTTCATAAACTTCATAAAACCTTATATAATATAACTCTTATCTCTCATCTCTTATCTAAAGAAAGAATCCCTCGTAAGCCACGCAGAAGTTGAGGGCCGGCTCGTCGTTGTAGACAGACTTCAGGAAACGCTTCGAGAACTCGGCCTTCATCACAATCTGACGCATCGGGTAGTAGTTCACGCCGACGGCCATGCGCTTGACGGCCGTGTAGCCGTAGCTAATGCCCTTGGTCTCTGAGGCATACGGGTCGTACTGCTCATAGCGGCCGAAGAGGTAGAGGTGTTCCCCCTTCCTCGCTCCTCGTTCCTCGTTCCTCGACAACAGCGTCAGCATGTCATAGCCTGCCTCCAGCCCAACGGCATAGGCGTTCTTCGACACATAGGCCGAGTGGTGGAACGGCGACTTTTTGTTGATGCGGTTGTAGAGGTACTTCAGCTGCTCGGCATCGCCCAGGTAGCCGTAGTCGGCCTGGCCACGCACAATCCAGTTATGGCCGCGATAGGTGAGGTCGATGGCGCCGATGGCCACGCGTCCCTTGTAGGTGGCATCAACGCCGGCAGCGTTGCGCGGATAGCTGTTGCCGATGGAGTGGCCGTAGTAGCCCGACAGGCCGATGCGCAGTCCGGTAATCGAAGTGTTGTCCACACGCATGGCTACGCCGTACTTGTTGGCTACGTCGTACTCCAAGGGTGACTTCGCGCCGTTCTTAATCCAGTTGGTGTTGGTAAAACCGTCGGCGTTCAGGCCAGCCAGCAGCTGAGCCTCGTAGCGCCAGTGGCCGTAGCGGCCGAAGAAGGAGACACCCGTCTGGTGCCATGTGGAGGGCATGATGGTGCTCTCGCCCTCGGGACGGTAGACCGTGAAGAAATTCGTCGGTTCGTGGTGGGCGTTCGTCAGTCCAACAGGGACGACTATATGGCCGAAGCGCAGGTTAGCCTTATTCGAGAACGACTTCTGCAGCCAGAACTGCTCCAGCTCCACCTCGCCGCCTTTCTCGACCTCCTGTTCCCACTCGCCGCCTTCCTCGTCCTCCTTCTCGTAGGCCAGGCCGTTGCCGCCGTGTTCGAACTCGATCTCCGTGCCCAGCGACCAGCCGCGGCCGAAGTTGTAGCCCAGGTAGATGACGGCATGGGGCAGGTCGAACTTGCCGTGCGACGGGTCGTTCCTGTGCTCCTCGGGCTGTGAGTAGCGGCTCACGTGGTCGCTGAAGAAGTTGCGGCTGTAGCACACCTCGCCGTAGCCCCCCACGCTCAGCCGGCTGCCTCCCTCATGGTTCAAGACGCTGTCGGCAGCGCTCGTCTGTGCTTGTATGGTTCCCGCCGTCAATGCCAGCAGGACGCCAAGTGTCAATGCTTGTTGTCTCATCTGTTTGTTCATTTGCGGCTGCAAAGGTACGGCGTCCGGATGACTCCTGCAATACCTAAAAACAATGAATCTTCACGGCAAAATACCTATTTCTTATTATTGCGTATATGCGCGGAAATCATTACCTTTGCAGCGGTAATCAGAAATAGGTATGAAGAATCAGAAAATGTATGAGGCCGACGACAAGATGATATCGCTCATCCGCGACAACTACGACCTGCTGCAGTCGCTCGGCAGCTTCGGCATCAGCCTTGGCTTCGGCGACAAGACCGTTCGCGAGACTTGTGAGATGAACGGCGTAGACACCTACACCTTCCTTGCCGTCGTCAACTTCACCAGTAACGGCTATGGCGACTTCGAGAGCGACGAACAACTCGACGTTCGCACCCTGCTGCTCTATCTCGATGCCAGCCACAAGTACTATCTCGACTTCCAGCTTCCTTTTATCCGCCGGGAGCTCGAGGACTCGCTCGACAGCAGCAACTCGCTGGCGCAGCTCATACTGAGGCTCTACGATGAGTATGCACACGAGATACGCCGCCACATGACCTACGAGCAGCGGACGCTGTTCCCCTATGTAGAGTCGCTGATTGACGGGCGTCCCATGACGGACTATAGCATTGAAACGTTCTCCAAACACCATGGTGCTGCCGATAAGAAGCTGCGGGAACTGAAGCTCCTCATTATTAAGTACCTGCCCAGCGACGGACTGCACAACAACCAGCTCACGGCCACCCTGCACGACATTTATGACAACGAGGAGTGGCTGCGCCAGCACGCACAGGTGGAGGATCATATCTTTGTACCGGCCATCCGCCGGCTTGAGCAGATGGCGCGACAGCAGGATGTGACGAAGAACATCAGCGACATGGTGCTCGGAGCCAGTCAGAATGCCGACGCACTATCGGATCGCGAGAAAGACGTCATCGTCGGCGTCGTGCAGGGGATGGCCAACAAGGAGATAGCCGACCACCTCTGCATCTCAGTCAATACCGTCATCACCCACCGACGCAACATAGCCCGCAAGCTACAGATACACTCGCCGGCCGGACTCACTATCTACGCCATACTCAACGGACTTGTTGACATCAGTAGCGTGAAGCTTTAGGGAAACGAAAAAGAGGCTTGCCAACCCCGGCAAGCCTCTTTTTATATGTCACAGTCTTTCTTACGACAGGAAACCCAGCAGGGCACCAGCAGCCACAGCAGAGCCGATGACGCCAGCCACGTTCGGACCCATGGCGTGCATGAGCAGAAAGTTGTGGCGGTCGTACTCCAGGCCGAGGTTGTTGGAGATGCGCGCAGCCATCGGCACGGCCGAGACGCCGGCGTTGCCGATGAGCGGGTTCAGTTTCTTGCTTTCGGGCAGGAACAGGTTCATGATCTTCACGAAGCAAACGCCTGAAGCGGTAGCTATCATGAAGGCCATGGCACCGAGGGCGAAAATCTTAATCGTGTTAAATGTCAGGAACTCCGAAGCCTGCGTCGAGCAGCCTACGGTGAGACCGAGCAGCATGACGACGATGTCGTTCAGCGCTGCTCCAGCGGTCTTGGCCAGGCGCGTCGTCTTGCCACTCTCCTTCAGCAGGTTACCGAAGAACAGCATACCCAGCAGGGGAAGGCCCGACGGCACGATAAATGTGGTCAGCAGCAGACCGATGATGGGGAAGAGGATACGCTCCGTCTGGCTAACCTCGCGACCGGGCTTCATCTTGATGACGCGCTCTTTCTTCGTGGTCAGCAGGCGCATGATGAACGGCTGAATGACCGGCACCAGCGCCATGTAGGAGTAGGCACAGACGGCGATGGCACCCATGAGGTTGGGCGACAGCTTGCTGGAGAGGAAGATGGCCGTGGGACCGTCGGCACCGCCGATGATGGCGATACCGGCTGCCTGTGAGGGCTCGAAGCCAAAGGCCAGGGCCACCATGTAGGCACCGAAGATGCCGAACTGTGCTGCTGCTCCGATGAGCATCAGCTTGGGGTTGGCCAGCAGTGCCGAGAAGTCGGTCATGGCACCGATGCCGAGGAATATGAGCGGCGGGTACCAGCCTTGTCGCACACCCTGGTAGAAGATGTTAAGCACGGAGTTGTCTTCGTAGAGACCGATTTCGAGTCCGGCGTCGGCTCGGAAGGGTATGTTGCCCAGAATGATGCCCAGTCCGATGGGCACGAGCAGCAGCGGTTCGAAGTCCTTCTTGATGGCGAGCCAGATGAAGAAGGCGCCCACT
>Ga0310694_10001692_pt1 | contig 24299 bp, 17 predicted proteins | sample 174DNAGHGhighgp2_FD_203884 | JGI IMG/M metagenome (GOLD analysis project Ga0310694, IMG submission 203884) | Sheep rumen microbial communities from Palmerston North, Manawatu-Wanganui, New Zealand - 1742 DNA GHGhigh gp2 (v2) (version 2) | ecosystem: Host-associated > Mammals > Digestive system...
ATCTGAGGGGTGGTCAATGAAATCTCAAAAAGATTATTTCCCGCTGACAGCCGAGCATTGTACCCAGCATATGTTTTCCCAGAAACATCCACCAACTTCATATTAACGACCTCGTCTTTCACAGTAAGGATGTTCACTCTTGTCTTGCCGGCAAAAGGGTTGGTCATCACATGCATCCCGTTGCCTTGATAGTTGACAACACCCGTCCCTACCGACAACGCATAAACAGTGTCGGGGAAACAGATTGTTTCCGACCAATTGCGAGTCTGATTTTCAACTTTAACGCTGTCTATGCGCCTATAGGTATTATTCTGGTCTATACCCGTAAAAGTCAATGTTACCGTTTGTTGAGCCAAAGACACTGTTATTCCCATCACGGCAAATAAAAGAAAAAAAGCTACCTTTTTCATCATTTTGAATTTTATAAACAACTAAATCTAACGATATGATCCAAAAAATGCAAAAGGTTGCACTTCGTTGAAAAATATTTTTCGCAAGGAATCCCTGGGATTACCGCAAATCCCGCAGCCGGACAGTAACGATGGAGGACACCGGCTTGTCAGAGACGGTGGCGATTTTCCGTCGCACCTCCTTCAGGACCTTGCATGTGGTTTTGCCTCGGGACATTGTTTTGGGATTATTTGAGTGGGCGAAAATACAAAAATCACACTAACCGCACCTGCTTCAACGTATCCGCAAATCTGCTGATGCCATCTTGGATGCGCTGAACGGTTTTGGCCGTTGGGCGACTTTTTCCCGTGGCGTAATGGCTGAGCTGGTGACGGTTGATGCCCGTGATGGTCTGCAAATCCGCAAGGTTCAGCCGACCGCTGATATATTGCAGAAAGCTGGCCGTGTCAAACTTGTACTCGAACGACATCTCCGGCAATGTGGGGAGCATCTCCTTGGCCTCGCTGTAAGAGTTCCGCAAATCCGACATGGTTTCTTCCACCGTCTTTCCCATTCCAATGAACCCCACCTTTTGGTTATGCTGCGGCACAGCAGTAAACGTGCCGTCGTCGTTTCTCTCTATGATTACCATTATCTTTTCCATATATCAATTATTTTGGCTATCTAAATTTAACTCCCGACTGGTCTTTCAAATATCGCAACAATTCCTTCCCTACATCAGCCGTCATGTGGCGCGGCACTTGAAAACGCTGTTCCGTGATCGGACTCCACCACCATTCATGGTTCTTACCGTCAGATTCGAAGTAACATCCTGCTGCACGCAATTTCCTTTTCAATTCGGTTATTTTCATCGTTTTACTTTGTTTAAACAGATGCTGCAAAAATACACAAACGAATATTGATAAAAATATCCTTTTGTATATTTTTATCAACAGGGTTATCAACAGCAAGATAATTCATCGGGAAATGAGTGACTGTCAGACACAATATGCAAACAGCTCGGAGCCCCGATTCTTCGTCTCGGAATGAATCAACTAACAATTTATAAATCAAATTGTTACAATCCAAATAGCAAAAAAAATAATTCAAAACAATGTGCAACCTTTCGACTTTTTTGCATCATATTAATAGATAAAGTTGTTATCTTTGCAACGTCATATTATCAGATTCTGTTTAACGGACCTCGCAGGACTGGTGGTATGGCGCGAAAATGGTAAAATAGAGGTCCCCTTTCAAATAATGCCCGTTATGAACAAGAAAATCCTCCGATATACCCTCATCTTAATCTTCGTTTTCGCGGTTTCCGCCGTGTTCGACCTGATTGCAGGCGGCAAAACGAGAGAAGTTGTCCTCAAAAGAGCAGCTTTATACAGCATCTCTTTCACCATTCTGTGGGGATTGATTGTGGAACGCACCCGCAAGAATCGGGAAGAAGAAGCTGATGAGAATGAGGAGATTACAGCTTCGCCTGACGTTCCGGAAATCCATACCGTCGAGAAGATGGTGGAGCGGTATGGCGAACCGGATGCAACCATCGTCACCGACGGCACGAAAGGGATTGCCATAACAACAGAGAAGTGCTTTCCCTAAGACTCAAAAAAAAGCAGGGGCGTATGCGATACGCCCCTATCCTATTGCCTATTGCCTGTTGCCTTTATCGCATCTCCGCGTGCTGCTTCACGCGTTTTTTGTCCTTGAACCAAAGGCCATAGACTTCACTGACGTTACCAGCGGTAATAAAGGCTTTAATCTCTTCTTTACCAATGTATTCCATCAGTTTGGAAAATTCATCTTTCGTGAGCAGTGTTTCCAGCTCGATGGACTTCTCGTTGGTATAGCCGCCGATAACCTCATACAGCGTGCAGCCTCGCACGAGGTCGTCGATGATGTAGCGACGGATGCGGTCCCAATCCTTGGAAACGATGCAGACACGCTTGCGATTGTTGAGGTTGGCAGTAAAATAATCGACCACCAGACCGTTGATCCAAGTGCCCAACAAACCAATGACCACCATGCGGAACGGGTTGATGGCGAAGGCGGTACAGCAGATGCACGCACCCGCAATACTCACCGATTTGCCGATGTCAAAGTGCAGGTACTTGTTAACGATCTTGGCCAGGATGTCCAAACCACCGGTGGAGGCGTTGATGGAGAACAGCACCGCTTGCGACGCACTAAGCAACAACACGAAACAGCAGAGATCGAACCAAATGTCGCCCATGACAGAAGTGGTTCCCTCCGACAGGAACATTGTGTAGGGAGCATACTTCTCCAACAGGGCCATCAACGGACCTAAAATCAGAGCCGTATAGACGGTCTTGATGCCGAACTCCTTGCCAATCAAGAAGTAGGCCAACACCAAGAGAATGGCGTTCACCACCAGAATCACCGTGGAGACCGGTAGCGCGATCCCGAACAGCTGCTCGGAAACGCCGCTGATCACAATGGAGAGACCCGAAATGGTACCGATGATCAGCTTGCTTGGCACTAAGAAATAATAGACCGCGATGGCGGTAATCAGCATACCGACGGTCATGATGAGAAGTTCCAGCCAGAACTTCTTGGATTTTAATACGTCTAAAATTTTTGACATTATTGTTTGGATTTAGGATTATTTCTTTACAAAGGGTTTCGTAACCACACCTTGATCCGTCTTCACACGCACGAAATACATGCCGGCTGCGAGACCGGAAACGTTGATTTGTGCGGTCTGTAGAGACGTTGCACGCAACGTCTCTACGATGCGGACAACCTTACCGTAAACATCACACACCTCCATTTGCTCATTGTTCATTGTACATTGTACATTGATAACGTCTGAGGCAGGGTTAGGCCAAACCTTGACTTGGTCGGATAGCTGGTACTCCTCCACCCCCGTATCAAAGAAGTGGACATGGAAATTAAGCTCTGAGCCATTGACTTGTATATCGGTAATCTCAAAGCTGTTTTCCGGTGTTCCATCTGTCAAATAGGGATACGGGTCGGTGTTGGGACCGAAAGAGGTGCGGCCAACGAACTGGCTAAAATGGGCATCTCCGATGGAGCCGTTAACGGTATCGATACTGCTGCCCGGTCGGAAAATCCAGTATTGGTGCGCTTGGTTGTAGAAGTCGAAGAAGGCGTTGGCAAACATCCCATCGTAGTCCAACGTAACCGTGTCGTTCCAACGCGCCACCAACAAACCAGAACCGGGAATGCCCTCTTCGAAAAGGTCCTCTTGATTGCGATATTCGAGCACGTACCACTGTGTAGGGTCTATGTGCGACTTGATGTAGTAGCAGTTTTGCGACGGACTGGAGCCGACGCTCAGCAACGTGTAATCGCCATCTTCTGTGATTTCTATGGGATCGTCAGAGACATGCAGAATTTTGTTCTTGTAGATGGCTGCCATCTGGTTGCTCCCATAATTATAGCACATCATATCCCAACTCCCTGCAGCTGTAACGTTCTGATAATTAATATAATGATACAAATCAGGAAGATTCAATGAATGCCCCATTTCGTGACGGAACACATGAGCCGTGAAGTAGGTGGGAGCGCTCTCGAATTCAAAATTGAATGTATTGATTCTCAAGCCATTGATACGCGGTTCATAATCAAGAGAGTCATACGGAAAATACTCCATGTGAGGCCAAAGAATGGAGGCCCATGCGCCTGTGCCGCCTTTCACAACGAAACTGACATTGTCAACCATACCATCATCGTTGCCGTCCAAATCGACCGTGGCATCCACCAAACCCATGGAATCCACGTAGCTCACAATTCTGCCTAACAGCTCTGCCTCTCGCATGGAAACACCCATGAAAGGATTCGGCTCCGTGTAACCCATTGGGTTTGAAGGGCTATACGGTTCGAAATAGCCACGTGGATAGGGATCTTGGTAAGATATTATCACCCCGTTTTGGACATTATTCGTGTAAACGGTATTGTAATGTATTCTCCCGTATGTCATTACATCGTAAAAGTTATAGACACTGAGATAACCGGGCGTTTTCCCATTAAACATCGTATCAATTGACGCAAACGAATGATCGATTTCTGCATCATTCGCAAAACGGACAAAAATGACCAAATTAGTCAACTCCGTGGTTTGCGCCCTCACAACCGAAAAACCTGCAAAGAGGTACAACAAAGCAAACAAAAACAATTTCTTCATAATTATCAATTTTCAATTATCCATTAATCAAAGTTCTTTACGCAAACGGGCCACCGGGATTCCCATCTGTTCGCGGTATTTCGCCACGGTCCGGCGCGCGATATTATAGCCTTTTCCCTGTAACATAACACAAATTTTGTCATCCGAGAGTGGCTTTTTCTTGTCTTCGGCATCAATCAGGTCGCCGAGCATCTTCTTAATCTCTTTGGAGGATACATCGTCGTCGTTGACCGCTTCAGAGAAGAGGTGCTTCAATGGGATAATGCCGAAATCCGTCTGTACATATTTACTGTTCGACACGCGGGAAATTGTTGATATGTCCGCTCCGACTTCCTGAGCTATCGTCTTGAGAATCATAGGTTTTAGATTTTTATCATCTCCCGACAAAAAGTAGTCGCGCTGATGCTGCATGATGGCATACATGGTGTTATAAAGTAGCATTTCACGCAACGTGAGGGTCTTGATGAATTGCATTCCTTCATCGACATATTTCTTCATGAAACGTTCCGCCTCAGCCTTACGACGGTCATATTCCTCCTTCGACAAGAAACGGTATTCGTTGCTAAACTCCTTATTAATCCGCACTTTAGGCACGTACTGATTGTTCAGCGTGAGAATCAGCTTGCCGTCACTGTTCGTGATGGTGAAATCGGGTATGATGATGTCGGCGTTTTTCTGCATGGGGGTTTCTTGAGCCGCTGGACGCGGGTCCAGCTTCTGCACCACCTCCAACGCGGCCTTCAGTTCCTGATCGGTAATCTCCAACGCGGAGAGTATCTTGTCGTAATGTCTTTTGGTCAGCAGATCGAAATAATCCGTAATCAACACTTTGGCCGTCTGATGCGCAGGGGTGTGATCTGGGATGCGGTCGATTTGCAGCAACAAGCACTCTTGTAGATTACGTGCGCCCGTACCAGGAGGATCCAGTTCCTGTACGTAATGTGTCAACACATACTCCACCTCATTCACATTCGTCTGTATGTTTTCTGTATAGAGCAGTTCGTTAACAATCGCCTGTAAATCAGCATGTAAATAGCCAGAGTCGTCTAACGTGCCGACCAAATAAGTCGCAATCTGCGCCTGACGGTCGATCATATCCATCTCATCCAACTGCATCTGCCACCGTTCGTGCAGTGATTCATAGTATATATCGGATTTGGGATTGGACGGTAACTCGTCGGGGGCGTTCAACTTGGAGATATAATTTTCCAACTGCAAGTCCGAAAAACCATCGTCATAATCGTCGCTGTCGCGATAGTAGTCTTCTTTAAAAATCTCGTCATCAGGGAGTTGATCATTCGTCAGTTCCAGAGGATCGCCATTTGCATCGTACTCCTCCGTGGCAAACTCCTCATGATTCTCCGGCTCAGCAGCATTATCATCGTAAATCTCCAAAGCGGGATTTTCATCCACTGTGTTGCGGATTTCCTGCTCCAAAGAGGCGTATGGCAACTCCACAAGATGCATCAATTGTAACGTCAACGGCAGGCCAACCTGCCGTTGGACGTTCTTTTGTTCTAATGTAATCTTATTCTGAGATGACATATAAACAATTAAAATTCAGCATTTTGCGGTGTGCGAGGGAACGGAATCACATCACGGATGTTGGTCATACCCGTAACAAACAGCAACAGCCGTTCAAAACCGAGACCGAAACCTGAGTGCGGCGCTGAACCGAACTTGCGCGTGTCAAAATACCACCAATATTGCTCTTCCGTCATGCCCAATTCGTGGACGCGATTGAGCAGTTTCTGATAGTCGGCCTCACGCTCGGAACCACCAATAATCTCGCCAATGGTCGGGAACAGTACATCCATGGCGCGAACCGTCTTGCCGTCGTCGTTCTGCTTCATGTAGAAAGCCTTGATCTCCTTCGGATAGTCGGTCAAGATAACAGGCTTTTTGAAGTGATTCTCGACGAGATAGCGCTCATGTTCGGACTGCAAATCGATACCCCACTTCACAGGATACTCGAACTTCTTCTTCGCTTGCAAGAGAATGTCGATGGCCTCCGTATAACCCAAACGGACGAAATCAACTTTCGTGACAGACTCCAAACGTGCTATCAACTCCTTGTCGAACATATCGTTGAGGAACTTGAGATCATCCATATTGTTGTCCAACGCGTATTGGACAAGGTATTTGATGAAGTCCTCGGCCAAATCCATATTGTCCGTGATGTCGTAGAAGGCCATCTCGGGCTCAATCATCCAAAACTCGGCCAGATGGCGCGGGGTGTTGCTGTTCTCGGCCCGGAATGTCGGTCCGAAAGTGTAGATATTGCCGAGTGCCATAGCACCCAGCTCGCCCTCCAGCTGCCCAGACACGGTCAGGTTGGTGTGCTTGCCGAAGAAGTCCTGCTTGTAGTCGATTTGACCATCTTTGGTGCGCGGAATGTTGTTCAGGTCGAAAGTGGTGACATTGAACATTTCGCCAGCGCCTTCCGCATCAGAAGCGGTGATAAGCGGAGTATGGAGGTAATAGAAACCTCTGTCGTTGAAGTATTTATGGATGGCAAAGGCCATAGCGTGGCGCAGACGCAACACACAACCAAAATAGTTCGTGCGAGGACGCAGGTGAGCGATTTCACGCAGGAACTCCATAGAATGGCCTTTCTTCTGCAACGGATAGATTTCAGGGTCGGCAGTACCATAAATCTCAATCGTTTCGGCCTGAACCTCAACATTTTGACCCTTACCCTGTGACTCCACTAACTTACCCGTTACGTGGATACAGGAACCCGTGGTAATCTGTTTCAGCAGTGCCTCGTCGAACTTGTCGGTATCGGCCACCACCTGCAGGTTGGTGACGATAGACCCGTCGTTGAGTTGGATGAACTGCACGAAGTTGTTGCCGCGCTTGGTGCGCACCCAACCCTTCACGTCCACGGGGTTGCCGATGCCGACCACCTCGGGGGTTTTGATGATATCTTTAAGTCTGAGTTTGTTCATAATTGTTTGTTTTTATTATCCTGGGGGGCACTATCGCTCACCCGAGGTTGACATATTTCGGGCCTCCAGCCCTTTGGGAATTATATATTTTCTATTCGCTATAAACCGGCTTCAATAACCAATAACCATTACAAATACGCTTGCAGGGATTTGCATTTGGCGTTGTGGCGGAGGCGGCGGATGGCTTTCTCCTTGATCTGGCGGACGCGTTCGCGGGAGAGGTCGAACTGCTCGCCGATTTCATCCAACGTCATCGGATGTTTGCTGCCAAGACCATAGAACAGTTTGAGGATCTCCGCCTCACGAGTCGGAAGCGTATCAATCACCGTGGCAATTTCTTGCTGCAGAGATTGATAGATTAACTCCTTGTCTGGTGATACCGTGTCCTCATTGCGCAACACATCATACATGTTCGTATCATCATCGGACGTAAGGCTGGCATCCATGGAGAGATGTTTAGGGGAATTCTTCATCGAATCCTTGATTTCCTCTTCAGTCATGCCCAAGCGCTCTGCGATTTCCGAGACCTTCGGTTCACGTTGAAGCTCCTGCTCTAAAATACCCATCGTCTTGTATATCTTGTTAATAACACCCACCTTGTTCATGGGCAGGCGCACGATCCGCGATTGCTCGGCGATGGCCTGCAGAATAGCCTGACGAATCCACCATACGGCAAAAGAAATGAACTTGAAACCCTTCGTCTCATCAAAACGGTGCGCCGCCTTAATGAGCCCAAGGTTTCCCTCATTAATCAAATCGGAAAGTGTAATTCCTTGATTCTGATACTGTTTAGCAACGGACACCACGAAACGGAGGTTGGCGTTGGTGAGCTTCTCCAAAGCATCTTCATCACCGTTTTTTATACGACGCGCCAATTCTGCCTCTTCATCCGCCGTCAATAAGGGCACCTTTCCAATATCATGCAGGTACTTATCCAACGATGGCGTCTCACTACGATTCGTAACCTGCTTTGTAATCCTTAATTGTCTCATTATAAAGAAATTAAAAACACACTACGTAACTAACCGGCTATCTTTAGAAGCTGTAGCCGATACCCAAACTAACAATCTCCTTAAACTGTACACGAGCGCGGGGACCCTCATGGTATTTGCCCCATGCCGGACCGTCGATGAGCACCTTGTCGTAATATTTCAAAGAGGTCATCAAGCTTACATTGAACACTTTAAGGAATTGATAGCTGATAGCCAAATCCCAGTCAACATCGAAGTTACCAAACTTCTGACCGTTCTCCTTGTCATGAATTCTGGCAGTGTAGGGCGTAAACAAGGTTATCGTGGAGATAATCTTGAGATTCTTCACAAGGTCATAGCTGACTCCGCCATTGATACGAAGACCCATGTTCAGCATTACAGGCTTGTAAGTGCCGTCTTCACGCATGGGAAGACCGTAATTAGCTCGTAAAGACTCTTCTAAACAAGTAGTCATACGACCAGCGACCGGATATACACCAATGGTAAAAATGCTGTTAGGACGATATTCAACACCAAGAGCCAAATCCGTATAAGAAGGAGACAACCATTTGGAAATCAACTCCTTATTACCTTCTTCATCGTTCAAATACTTGTAACCTGGACGATACTGAGATCTGAAACTTCCCAACAGGGTCAGATAGAATTGCGGATGCATCTGATAACCAACTTTCGTGGTGATGTCGAGTTTGTCGTTCGCTTTTCTCCACTTGGGGTTCAAATCAGAAGAGTACATTTCACCTAATTCTGTATCCAAGTTGGTATCCCACGTCCATTTGTTTTTCTTGTAAGAGAGCGTGAGATTGGCGAAAACAAAACTCGTCACATTGTTGTCACCACCGGCAGCCCAGTTGAAGAGACCTGTTTGAGCAGCATTCAATCCCACGATGCCAGTGAATTTCCAATGTTTAGCACTGTCGATTTCCGCTGATTTCACTTTGGTCTTCAAGGCTTCATCAGCTGCTGTTTTTTCATCCACTTGAGCATTGACAAAAGAAAATGCCAACGCACACATTGTAATAAGTAAAAATCCTTTCTTCATAAACTTATAATTTTAATTATACATATTTTCATTATTTTGCCATGATGGCATTATTCGTCCCTACGATTCGTGGTTGATTTTATGATAGGTTCTCCACCATCGGTCAGAGATTTTATCCTCGCACGCCAGGTCATAATCACGTTTAGAACAAGGCAGGTAATAATGTTGTACGTTCTCTTTGTCTTTTTGATACATAGGAACGATCACCCACCAGCGACCCGATTTTTTGCTCTGAAAGAAGACCATTTCGTCCAAAGCGCCACTCACTGAGATGTTAAACTGGCGATAGTCGTTGCGGTTCTTGAACTGCCCGTCGCTTTGGCGATAGACGAAACCCTCCACGAAATACCAAAGGATATGTGCAATGAGCTGTGAAGTCTGGTTGTTAAAGTCGAGGGTCGGGTCGTATTCATAAATTCCGAAAGAGGACAATTTGTCGCTAAGTCCCACATATTTAGCAATTTGGCATATCTCTTCGCCATAGAAACCATTGGAAGAATTGTGGGGGCATCCGGGGGCATCGGGACGACGCACAGCGGAAATGTCAAGCGAAACCATGTCGGCATTGCGCACCACGGGTTCCACCTCTGCGAGGTTAGGTCGCATAATGCCCACCCTATAGGTTTCGAAGAAGAGGCTCTCCATCATGCCCACCGATTCAGGGCTGTTCATATAGCTTTGATAACCAATATTGGCGTAGTTCAACAAGAAGTTGGGCTGCTGAAGCACCATTTTGTTTACGTATGCGTCGGAGCGAATCGGCATATTTTCATTACCGAGGTCAAAACAGGAATCGATGGCGACCACATTGGCCACACGCTCCATCAATTCGTATGCCCGATAATTGGCGAAAGCCAAATCGTTCCCACCGCCCAAAATAATCGGAACAACCTTGTTTTCAACAAGATAAACAATCACTTCAGAAACTGCGGAATACGTATCCTCCACGGTATTCCCTAAACGCAAATTACCCAAGTCAAGGATTCTCACCTCTTTACGCCACGCATAGAGTTGATAGAACTGGCGACGTATCTCATCGGGTGCAAGCGAGCAGGAAGGGTTTTGAAAAGTGTTACGCACTTCCGGCACCCCGAAAATGGCAATATCTGCCTCCTGAATATCCAAAGATGCGGCCGGGTCATACATTAATATATTATGTAACAAGCGGTCGGTCAACAATTCAGCATCCGGAACATGAAGCGCCTCTATCGTGACAGGTTCAAAATATAGTGAAAAGTCCATAATTTACGCCTTTTTTCTTCTGATAGTACGTTTTTTCGCTGTGGGTGCGGTCTCTTGGATGATTCTCATGCAATCCTCATAGGTCAACTTATTGGCCACTTGATCTTTAGGAATCTTGAAGTTATCCGTTCCATTGGTAATATAGGGGCCGTAACGACCGTTCATCACTTTGACACTTTCATCTTCTGGGAAAGCGAGCAAGACGTTCCGAGTCTCCTTGTTTCTGATATAATCGACGGCCTGTTCTTCTGTTAAAGAATTGATATCCACCCCTTTATCAAGAGTAATATTTTTTCCGTCAAATTTAATGTAAGGGCCATATCTACCCGCCGCTGCTAAAATCTCCTTTCCGTCAAGATGGCCTATAAGATGCGGCACACGCTCGGCAGTCTTCTTCACTTTGCCTTCCAAGAGGTCTATACAACGTTCCAACGTGATGGAATAGGGATCCTCGTTCTTAGGCACCGACTCGAAGACGTTTCCGCAGCGCACATACGGTCCGAAGCGTCCCACTCCCACAGAGACCTCCTGACCGTTCCAGTTGCCAAGACTTCTAGGCAGGCGGAACAGGTCCAAAGCCTCCTCAAGGGTGATCGTGTCGATGAACTGGTCGGCTTGCAGTCTTGCGTAACGAGGTTTTGCGTCCGCGTATGACTCGCCAATCTGCACCATCGGGCCATACTTGCCCAACTTCGCAAATACCTTCTCGTTGGTTTTCGGATCATAACCGAGCAGTCGTTCGCCGCTCGCCTTCGTGGAATAGTTGATGGCTGTATCGACCTGCTGATGGAAATCCCCATAGAAGCGGTGCATCATCTCTTGCCAGTTGGCCTTGCCTTCCGCGATATCATCAAATTCCTTCTCCACATCAGCGGTAAATCCATAATCCATAATATCTTGGAAGTTCTCTTGAAGGTAGTCGTTCACCACAATGCCCACATCTGTCGGGATGAGTTTGTCTTTCTCGTAACCAAATTTTTCTTTTTTGATTTCCTCCTTGATTCCATCGGTAGTCAGCGTAAGACACACATATTGGCGTTCTTTGCCCTGGCGGGTTGCCTTGCGAACATACTCGCGTTTCTGGATAGTGGAGATAGTGGGTGCGTAGGTAGAAGGACGGCCGATGCCAAGTTCTTCCAGCTTTTTCACCAGACTTGCTTCGGTATAGCGCACTGGCGGTTGAGCGAAACGCTGGGTTGCAGCAATCTGTTTGGCATTCAACGCCTCGTTAAGCTCCATATTGGGGAGCATACCCTTAATCTCCTCATTATCATCATCTTTCGACTCTGTATATACCTTCAAGAAGCCCGGAAAGAGAATCACCTCGCCTGCTGCGACGAACTTCTCAGTACGCCCCTCGACAGGAATGGATATAGTGGTTTTCTCGGTCTTGGCATCGCTCATTTGAGAAGCAATCGTGCGTTTCCAAATCAGTTCGTATAGATTCTTGGCGAATGTGTCCCCGGGAATCGTTTCACGGGCGATGTCCGTGGGCCGTATAGCTTCGTGGGCCTCCTGGGCACCTTTCGACTTGGTGACATATTTGCGTGTCTTGGCGTAATCCTCACCATACTTGGAGGCGACAACTTTGTGAGCCACTGCGAGGGCCATGTTCGACAAGTTCACAGAGTCAGTACGCATGTAGGTGATGTAACCGGCTTCATAGAGTTGTTGTGCCACGACCATGGTTTTCGACACGGAGAAGCCGAGCTTGCGGGCGGCCTCCTGTTGGAGAGTGGAGGTGGTGAACGGTGGCGCCGGGCTTTTCTTACCTGGCGTCTTCTCGATTGCCGACACAAGGAAATTCGCACTCTGACAATGAGTGAGGAAGGCCATCGCCTCGTCTTTGTCGGCAAAACGCTTGTTAAGTTCGGCATTGAGTTCGATCTTCGCGTCGCGAAGCGGCGTGAACAGACCATCCACTTTATAGGAAGAGGTGCTGTTGAACTTCTCTATCTCGTGTTCGCGTTCCACGATGAGCTTCACGGCCACCGACTGCACGCGACCCGCCGACAACGACGGACGCACCTTGCGCCAAAGCACGGGGGAGAGTTCAAAACCCACCAGACGGTCAAGGACACGACGGGCCTGCTGGGCATTCACCAAATCAACATTCAAACTACGTGGATTGGCCAAAGCTTCTTCAATAGCGGATTTTGTGATTTCGTGAAACACAATGCGTTTCACCTTCTCAGGATCCATTTTAGTCACTTCCATCAAATGCCATGAGATGGCTTCTCCCTCACGGTCATCATCAGTTGCGAGCCAGATGGTATCCGCATCTGCGGCCTTCTTCTTAATGTCATTGATCAAAGATTTCTTATCCTCCAAAACTTCATACTGCGGTTCAAAATCATGGGCAATATCGATGCCCATTCCCTTGGACGGAAGGTCACGCACGTGACCCTTACTGGAGATCACAGTGTAATCCTTCCCGATGAACTTTTGAATAGTTTTTGCCTTCGCCGGAGACTCGACGATAATTAGATTTTTGCTCATATATTTATTATTATTATCTTCGTTTATCTTGTCATCGCCACACTGCGCTCCGCTTATGTGGGGTTAATTGCACTTCGTGCGTTTTGTCCCTTCGGGACTGCTCAAAGAAGTAGTTTCAATTATTCTTAATTCTTAATTCTTAATTCTTAATTGCATACTCATATCCCAACATGGCATCGACGGTTTCCCAGTCTTGGCGGCGGATATGTTCACGTATGACGGCGGAATGAACACCCGCATCATGCCACATCTCCTCCGGGATGTCCACCACTTGCAAACCATTGTCACAGCAGAGTGTTTTGATATTGTCGTGATGACCTTCCCTGTGATGACCGAAAGCGTGGTTCGGACCCATCACGATGGTGTGCGCATGCAACGTATCAATGATGAATTCCTGAACGAACTGCTGGTAAGTCAACTTCGAAAATTCTATTGAGAACGGCAGCACCACAACCGCATCAACACCCTGATTCTCAATCAGTTCAAGGTTTTTCTCCAATGAATTAATCGTGAAAAAGCCACTATCATGACGCAACACCATGCGGGGATGCGGGTCGAAGGTTAACACCACACTGGTGCCACCCACCTTTGTTGCCTGTTCGCAGAGAAATCGCAAAATACGGACATGCCCGAGATGAACGCCATCGAAAGCACCGATAGCCACCACCGGTTTCTTCCAACTCGGCAATTTGTCTGTTCCCTTAAACACCTGCATTACAAAGAAAGAATGAAAAACGGACCGATTAACGTAACTTTGCTCCAACTTCACGCTCGTAAGCGGCGATCAGCTTGTTCATCACCTTGTTGATTTCCTCATCGTTGAGGGTCTTCTCGGCACTTTGCAGCACGAAATTGAGGGCGTAGGATTTCTTGCCTTCCTCCACCCCAGCGCCCTCGTAAACATCGAACAAGTTGATTTGTTTGAGCAGTTTCGATGCGTATTTATACCCGATTTTCTCGAGATTATCGTAAGTAACATTGTTATCCACCACCAACGCCAAATCACGACGGACGGCAGGGAAAGCATTGATAGTTTGATAGTTGACCACACGCCCTTGACACAGAGCGTCCAACATTCTCACATCAATTTCAGCATAATAGACTGGTTTTTTCAAATCGAAATGGCGCAGGATATCTCCACGGAGCACTCCGATGTGGATAGGCATCTGATCATCAACCTTATAGGAGACATGTTGCGCGAACATCCGCGGATCACTGTCGGTGACCAGCTGTACTCGCTCCATCGGGAAGTTGATCTTCTGCAAGAAGTTGTCAATCATGTTGCGTAAATAGAAGAAATCGGCGGATGCAGCCTTGCCCTCCCAATTGTCTTCCGAAAGCTTGCCCGTCACGAACATGGACATCATGTCACGTTCTTGATATCGTTTCGTAACATCATCACCTTCAATACTTTGCGGATTGAAACAATAGGTTTTACCAAACTCAAACAGACGCAAATCGGCAGCTTTGTTATTAGTATTTCGAGACACATTCTCCAAACCGGAAAACAACAGTGTTTGGCGCATGGCGTTCAATTCGCTGCTCAACGGATTCAACAGTTTCACCGTTTCGCGTTCATCGAGGAAATCGTACTGCTGCGCATAATCCGCTCTGGTGAGAGAATTGTTCATCACCTCATAGAAACCATTGTCTGCCAAATATTTAGAAATCGATGTCTGCATCTGATAAGCGGTGTCACTTTGGCGCAGACATGACATATCGTAAGTCAGCGTGGTCGGAATCTCTATGTTGTTGTATCCGTAAATACGGAGAATCTCCTCGATAAGGTCGATCGGGCGAGTCACATCGCATTTGTTCAACGGCACAGACACGATGAGTTTGTCCTCACCCATGGGTTTGACTTCCATATCGAGCAACATGAGGATATTGGTAATTTCTTTTTTCTCAATCACTTTACCAGCCACTGCATTCACTTCATCATAGAAAAGGGTGATTTGCGCGGGTTCAATTTCCACAGGATAGCGATCCACGATATCCATAACCGGGTATCCGCCAGCGAGTTCTATAATCAATTCCACAGCGCGCTTCAATGCATAGATAGTGATAGACGGGTCGCAGCCGCGTTCATAACGGAACGAAGCGTCCGTCCTCAAACCATGACGTTTTGCCGTCTTTCGGATGCTAACGGGGTTGAAATAGGCGCTTTCGAGGAAGAGACGAGTGGTATTTTCGGTGATGCCGGAGTGCAATCCGCCATAAACACCCGCGATGCACATACCCTCTTTCTCGTTGCAAATCATCAGGTCGTCGGCGCTTAATTTCACCTCGTTGCCATCAAGAGTTACAAATGGGGTTCCTTCTGGCAAATTCTTGACAATCACCTTATTACCTTCGATTTTATCGGCATCGAAAGCATGCATCGGTTGACCGAATTCCAGCATAATGTATTGTGTAATATCGACGATATTGTTAATAGGTCGCACGCCCACAGATTGCAGTTTCGTCTTCAGCCATTCGGGAGACTCCTGCACCTTGACACCTTCGAGCAGGATACCGGAGTAACGGGGACAATCCTTTTTGTTTTCCACCACAATGTCCACGCGGGAGTGTACTCCAGAGACGGGCTGCACCTCACGAACGTTGCGTTTCACGAGGGTGGAACAAGGTACGCCGTGTTGTATCAGGGTGGCATAGAGGTCGCGGGCAACACCGAAGTGACAGATAGCGTCGCAACGGTTAGGAGTGAGTCCGATTTCGAAAATGGTATCCGACTCCACGTTGAAGTATTCCGCTGCGGGAGTGCCTGGCACAGCCTCTTCCGGCAGCACCATGATGCCATCGTGAGAGGTGCCCAGACCGATTTCGTCTTCGGCGCAAATCATGCCCTCGGAAGGTTCGCCTCGCAATTTAGATTTCTTGATGGTGAAAGACTCGTCACCGTTGTAGAGCACGGTTCCGATGGTTGCCACCACCACCTTCTGACCTGCTGCCACGTTGGGAGCGCCGCAGACAATATGCAACGGTTCCTCTTCGCCCACGTTGACGGTTGTCACATGCAGATGGTCGGAGTTCGGGTGCGCCTCGCAGGTCAGCACCTCACCGATTTTCAGTCCGCGCAGACCGCCCTTCACCGTTTCAAAGGTCTCAAGACCTTCCACTTCCAGACCGCAATCGGTCAAGTAAGCGGCAGTCTCTTCCGCCGTCAAGTCGAATTTCATTAAATCTTTCAGCCACTTGTAAGAAATCTTCATATATCTAACTATTTAATTATAAACATATTAACACCAAATAAACAAGTTTTTTTAGCGGCTGCAAATATAATATATATAAATAAGATACAGGGGGCGGAAATGATTTTTTTTTGATTTGACTGAGTATCAGTGTTTTCGAGAATTCTATTGGTGGGTAAGTAGAAGAACTGGAAATAAGATAAAGGAAGAGTGTTTGGGAAACAAATTAGGGGCAAGGGGGTGTCATGGGCAAGCGGGACGAAACTTCTGGATAAAAAAAAGCAACCCTTTCGAGGTTGCTTGGTAGCGTGTAGGGGATTCGAACCCCTGATTTTAAGAATGAAAATCTTACGTCCTAGGCCAACTAGACGAACACGCCGTTTAGGTGTCGAATTTGACGGTGCAAAAATACACTTTTTTTAATATCCAGCAAGAGTAAAAGAAAAAAAAATCTTGCTAGGCATCTTTATCTTGTTCAAACCTGAATCCCAGGCGTTTACCAGTCCTAAGAAGGTTGGTTTGTTCCTCAAGTTGGAGAATATCGTTCACAGTGATGATCTTCATATCCTCATAATTTGGCACCAAAAGATCAAAATTCAGCGTATAACGAATGGCTGAATTGAGGATTTCAGAGACCGCTGCCGGTGAGATTTCGTTGCTGCTGAAATTATTGATCACTTGAGCTAGCTCGCGTTTGCCTTCAATATAGTAGTGACCCTCCTTGTTAATGAAAATACGCCCGATCATATATCCCAAGTCGTTGACACGGTCATATTTCAAAGAATCGCCTAAGAAGTTGAAAATCTGAATCATACCGCAATACGAACGGTCACGATCTTCCTTGATATAGGGTGTGCGCATCACCTCGTGGTCGCGAGAGAACTCAAAAACGTTGGTGTGCATCAGAAATATCAGCACATCTCCGCCAAATTTGAGCATGAATTGGTACTGGTTCTTGTTGGTGAACAGCACGGGTATATTGTCGTGGTCGTCAGCATAATGTTCGCGGTAATACTCTTCAAAGCTTTTGGAGGCATCCTTGAAAAGTTGCATGGTTTCCAACGTCACAGCAAAAATTCTCTGCTTCAGTTCCCCTTTGGTTATCAATAATTTACACAAATTTTCGTCCATATTTTTTCTTTAAAAAACGGGCTGCAAAGATACAAAAAAAAGAATGGAGACGCAAAATTTTGCGTCTCCACTATCCTAATACTCCATCATGGGTTCAATCTCTTTGGCTTGGTCGATCATCTTCTGAAGTTCAGCAGCCGTAGGGACACGACCCACAAGGTGCTTCGCCTCATTGATTTCGGTTATTTTAGCGAAAAGGTTTTCAGCCGCGCGGTGACGGAACTCCTTCACGGTATCCACACCTGCCGCTTCCAACAATTCTGAAAATTGCGGTCCAACGCCATTAATACGCATCAAATCAGCATGATTGCACCATGTGAGAATCAATTTCGGGGAGATGCCCGTCTTCTCGGCCAGTTCGGCACGACCAGCGGGTTTCTTGCCAATTTCAAGCAATTCCTCAATAGTGTTGATACCCACTTCTGTTAATTTTCCGGCATAAACATCGCCAATACCTTCTACATCAATAATCTTGTAACTCATAACATTAAGAATTTGTTTTACACTGCAAAAATAATAATTTTTCAGAAACAATCAAAGATAATTTTCATAGAAACGTTATTTTGTCCTTAATTTGTTGCCAAAGGAGCGCGGACGCAACTCGCACATACTCGTAATCACCTCATCTTCCGTCACTTCTTCATCTTTGAGAATGGCCGGAATATAACCCATCGCCTTTGCTTTTTCTCCAGCATAGACAAAATAGGTGCACGTGCATTCCGCACAGCACTCCCCGTCGGGATTGAGGATTTCGCCATGAACAGTTGCAATGGTGTGACGTTTTTCCAACAATCTGGCATTCAGTCGAATATACGGCCACAATGTACTCACGGGTTTGCGATAACGCATCTCCATCTTGGCTGTCACGCCAGAAGTTTGCAATTGATAGAAAACAACCCATCCGCAAATCTCATCGAGCAACGTCGCCTGGATGCCACCGTGCAACGTGTCAATCCAACTCACGAAATTCGGGTTCGCTTTCCAAAAAGAGACCACCTGATTTCCATCCCAAAAGAAGTGCATGTGCACCCCAAAGGGATTGTCAGGGTTGCAACCGAAACAATTGTAGCCCTCTGTATTTCCTATCCACGGATTTATTATTTGTCTCATACTCAAGTATTTATTTCAAAATCATATCTACCTTATTCGCATCCAGGTTTCCAAATCATCGAACCAACACTAATCCCGAACCACTTTCTTTATGCCCACTACTCTGTCTCCGGAAAGTGCCTTCACAACATAAACACCCGAAGCACAAGAAGAAAGGTCGATTTGCGCAATCTCTTCCGTCACTGTTATCCGCCGCACTAACTTACCGTAAGCATCGAAAAGATGCAACTGCGTGACCTCCACGTCGCTACTGTTGACCTGCACATTGACGATATTGTCGGTCGGAACAGGATAAACCTTCAGGATATCAGAGAGTTCATAATCGGGAACCCCTACCGTGACAGTGAGATGAAGGGTGACGATGCTGTCACAGCCGGCTCCTGTTAAGAGATTATAGTTAAATGTCACATGTTCTGGTGTTCCTACTTCGAAAACGGTGTCGATTTCACCATTGATATAGTGATACGGCAGCTCATCTTCGCTGATAGTGAGGTTCTCTTCGATTGAATACGTAGGATTGACGGTCAGATGGAGGGTGACGATGCTGTCGCAACCATTAATAGTTGATAATTGGAAATTGACAATTGATGATGAGGGGGTGCCAATGTCGAATACGGTGTCACCGTATGTGAATGGCAACTCGTTGTCGCAAATTGCGATATATTCGTCCGTCGCAACAGAATAATGAATCGTCAACTGCAGCGTGTCAACGCTCGGGCAGCCGTTTTCGTTCGTATATGAATACAAATAGATGCCGCTCGTGGTGTACGTCTGACCGTGCCACGTATAGCTGTCGCACTCAGTCACCGTCGCGGAGTTGTGCGTGCCGTGGTGAATTGTCAGGTGAAGCGTCACCACACTGTCGCAGCCCGCCGCATTCGTCAGCGTGTAGGTCGGGGTATTTGTACTTTGTGTATAAGTCACGCCGTTGATCCACGTAAACGACTCGCAAGCAGTCTGTTCGTCAACGCCTGTGTTGGAGTAACGAATCGTCAAATGCAGCGTGTCAACGCTCGGGCAACCGTTTTCGTTCGTATATGAATACAAATAGATGCCGCTCGTGGTGTACGTCTGGCCATGCCACGTATAGCTGTCGCACTCGGTCACCGTCGCGGAGTTGTGCGTGCCGTGGTGAAGAGTGAGATGCAGCGTCACCACACTGTCGCAGCCCGCCGCATTCGTCAGCGTGTAGGTCGGGGTATTTGTACTTTCTGTGTAGGTCACGCCGTTGATCCACGTAAACGACTCGCAAGCAGTCTGTTCGTCAACGCCTGTGTTGGAGTAACGAATCGTCAAATGCAGTGTGTCAACGCTCGGACAGCCGCTCGCATTCGTGTATGAGTACAAATAGATGCCGCTCGTGGTGTACGTCTGACCGTGCCACGTATAGCTGTCGCACTCAGTCACCGTCGCGGAGTTGTGCGTGCCATGGTGAATCGTCAAGTGAAGCGTCACCACACTGTCGCAGCCCGCCGCATTCGTCAGCATGTAGGTCGGGGTATTCGTGCTCGACGTGTAGGTCACGCCGTTGATCCACGTAAACGACTCGCACGCCGTCTGTTCGTCAACGCCAGTGTTGGAGTAACGAATCGTCAAATGCAGCGTGTCAACGCTCGGGCAACCGTTTTCGTTCGTATATGAATACAAATAGGTGCCGCTCGTGGTGTACGTCTGACCATGCCACGTATAGCTGTCGCACTCAGTCACCGTCGCGGAGTTGTGCGTGCCGTGGTGAAGAGTGAGATGCAGCGTCACCACACTGTCGCAGCCCGCCGCATTTGTCAGCGTGTAGGTCGGGGTATTTGTACTTTGTGTATAAGTCACGCCGTTGATCCACGTAAACGACTCGCAAGCAGTCTGTTCGTCAACGCCTGTGTTGGAATAATGAATCGTCAAATGCAGTGTGTCAACGCTCGGGCAGCCGTTTTCGTTCGTATATGAGTACAAATAGGTGCCGCTCGTGGTGTACGTCTGACCATGCCATGTATAGCTGTTGCACTCGGCAGCTGTCGCGGAGTTGTGCGTGCCGTGGTGAATCGTCAAGTGAAGGGTCACTACACTGTCCGCGCCGTGGATGTCCAAAAAGTGCCGCTCATACGTACCACTGGTCGTGAACGTCTCTCCATTCCACGAGAATGACTCGCACGCGGTTTCGTAAATGTCGCTCGATGAGGAATAATATATCGTCAGATGCAACGTATCAACCTGTAAACAGTTGTTAGCGTCGGTATGTGAATAGGTATAGGTACCTGAAAAAGTGTAGGTTTGCCCATTCCATACGTAGGTATCGTACCCTGTTACTGTAACACTCCCGTGCTGCGGATGATTGACCGTCAGGTGCAGCGTCACCACACTGTCGCAGCCCGCCGCATTCGTCAGCGTGTAGGTCGGGGTATTTGTACTTTGTGTATAAGTCACGCCGTTGATCCACGTAAACGACTCGCAAGCAGTCTGTTCGTCAACGCCTGTGTTGGAGTAACGAATCGTCAAATGCAGTGTGTCAACGCTCGGACAACCGTTTTCGTTCGTATATGAATACAAATAGATGCCGCTCGTGGTGTACGTCTGACCGTGCCACGTATAGCTGTCGCACTCGGTCACCGTCGCGGAATTGTGCGTGCCGTGGTGAATTGTCAGGTGTAGTACCGCCACACTGTCGCAACCGCTCGCATTGGTCAAATAGTAAAAATACGTATTCGTTTGCGTATAGGTGTTTCCATTCCACGTATAGTTCTCGCAGGCCACCACCGTCGTGTTGCTCATACTCTCATTTCCGACAGTCAGATGAAGCGTCACCACACTATCACAACCTGCTGCATTAACCGAAGTGAACGTATAATCTCCCGTTTGCGTATAGGTATTGCCATGCCAGTAGAAGCTCTCACAAGCGAATGCGGTCGTATCAGCGAAAGAGGGCTGGTTAACCGTCAAGTTCATCGTCAAAATACTATCATAACCAAACTCTGTAGGCAAGATAACTTCGTGTGAACCAGCAGAATAGAACGTGTATCCATTCCATGTAAGCGGCAGATCGCCACTGCAAACCACACTATCGGCAGTAGCGTAAACGGGGGGGCGTGGCACTAATCCTGAAACGGTAATGGTGTTGGACGTGGAGGCCTCGCAGCCATTACTCCATTGCGCTGTCACCGTATATTGGTACATTCCTTCAACATACACTTGATTGGTGAAATTCGTATTAGTCGTGGAGCCCACAACATTATTGTTGCGCTCGATTACATATTGCGACACTGTGGGATCCACATCCTCAAACACGGCCTTCACTGCAAAATTCCTATTTTGGCCAAAAGTGCCCCAATTTATTGTATTACCATAATAATATCCATTAACATCCCCTTTGTTTACAGCATAGTCACCTCCAACGAAGGGCGTTTGAACAGCATTACCACCACTCAAATATACGCCATACCATAACTCTTCAGCGGCATTCACGACCACTGGTGTGTTCAGGGTAATCGTATTCCAACTGTTCAAAGTCACGCCGGGAATCGTCTGTTCCACCACCTTGGTTCCTGGATTAAAAACGCCATCATAACTACCGCCAGTATATACCACAATCTTGTAAGTGGCTCCCTGTTGGCGAGGGTAAAAAGAGACTTTTGTGAGTTGTTTTTGATGGTAAGGATACAGATCCTCTGATCCCATGCGATGCATCATTTCAATGGCGCTAACTCCCCACATACCATACCCACTCACGTTACCACTACCCCAAGAAAAGTTATAGGTTTGGTGAGTCGGCATAGCAACACCCCAGTTAAGAGAAACATCATAACCATTCTGATTGATCGTAAGATTGGTGGGTGCAGAACAGTTCTGAACAAATGCATAACCTGTCAATGAAATGGTTTCGCTAAGTTGTCCTCCCACAATCGTGCAAGTTCCTGTCTCAGCCACACCGACCGCAGCAGGTTCGTAACGTACGAAAAAATCGCCTCCCGATGCTGGCAAAGTGGCAGAAGTCCCGAAATTCAGGGAATCCACACTCACCCTGAACGGTCCGGACACGCTGATCTGAATGTTATTGCTCAAATTGTGAGCGATCACTTTCACCTTTTCCGCCTCGCTTTGCGAATTTGACGGGCAGATAAAGCTCAATTCTTCTTCAGAGCAGGTCATCACATGTTGCCCTGGATCCACTCCAAAAATAGCCCCTTGAGTTGTATTGAAATCATAAGGGTACGGATTCAATGCGTTTAGGTGGAAATAGCCATTGTTAAGACCTCCCCAACCCCAATTGATATGGAAATAATCATCCTCATCATATCCATCACATATAAAGGCATGGCCACCGTAAGAACCTGACCCATTGTAATATACCGGTCGTAATTGGTTTAATTCGTCCTTTATCATTGAAAACCACGCCGCAACAGAATAATAGATTCTATTTTGATAATTACAAGTCGGATAGTTGAAATAGGTATGCAAAGCATTCGGGACATTCGTCGAAGAGGCAGAACTTGCCTCTGGGCCGTAGCTCATACCCACACTGATTCCGCAATGGTACAACAGGGTAGCCACGGCCGTAATCTGCGCTGTTGTGCTGGCACCTGACAGTTGTTCGGGCATATTGTTGTAATCATAGACGGTGGCGCCAAAATTAGCAGAAAGAGTACCATAGGGGGGACAATTATAAGATTTGTATCCGGAACCGACAGTCGGATAGCGCCAATAACGTATAAGCTGTGCCATTGCCGTGGCCACACAGCCCGTCACCGCTTGCTCGTTGTTGTTTGAGGGGCACATTGCGTTATAGCCTTGACTCTGGTTCCACTGGGTCTTTAGCAACGGGCCTACCACCACAGACCTCGTCTGGGAAGGGGCGGAACTGACCGGTTTCGTCACCTCCCTCCATTTTTCCACAAGGATCGGATGCAACGACGACACATGAGCGAACACCGAATCCGCCTCCCGACAATATTCTGCTATCAGCCAGTCCAGATTATCAGCAATATGTGTGTCAAAAAAAGCATTTTCCGTGGAATATGCCACCACGGGTTCCAAGCGGTCGTCGGCCGACACCATCACAAAATAGCTGCCGATATTGTAAATGTAGAAATAGTTCATAGTGTCCAGCGTCAATGCGGAGTACTGTCGGACAACGTGAACGAGTTTAGCTCCCGCGTCTCGCTGTACCTGACCGACATTCGCTCTGCGGGTCATAAAATTCATGGCCACTTGTTTGGCTTTCAGTGTGTCAACTGGATTACCCATTGCCAGAAAAACACTTGTTATCAGAAGCAAAGATGTACAAACACGTTTCATAAGCCCATATTTTAGGATGAAAAATCAACATCGGCTGATTTCGCAATTGCGTGTCACAGTCGGCATTTGCGGAAAAAATCCACAGCTGCAAAAATAGATTTTTTTTCAATAGCGTCCTAAATAATTTTTTTTGAAAGATAAGGGCAAAGGTCGGGATTTTTTCCGACCTTTGCGGTGAGAAAAAAAAACCTTATCTTTATGGCGGCAAATATAACACTTTTTGCGCAAGCAATAGCGACTCTCCCGAAAAAAATAATCAAGGGCATCATAAGCAAGTGCAACTCCGACAAGTTC
>Ga0310694_10001693_pt1 | contig 24295 bp, 24 predicted proteins | sample 174DNAGHGhighgp2_FD_203884 | JGI IMG/M metagenome (GOLD analysis project Ga0310694, IMG submission 203884) | Sheep rumen microbial communities from Palmerston North, Manawatu-Wanganui, New Zealand - 1742 DNA GHGhigh gp2 (v2) (version 2) | ecosystem: Host-associated > Mammals > Digestive system...
GATTCATCATGTCCCTGGCCCGCAGTATCTGTTCCCGTAGTCCATCCGCCGACGGCAGCCACGACACGCCGCGGCACTGGCAGGTGCCGGTAGTGCCGGCATCCGCCGTCAGCTCCCGGACGCCACCGCCGTCCCATGCCGACAACGCTTCCAGGAACGACGGAACGCAGGAGTCGTGGTTGCCGCGGACATACGACACCGACGAAAAGCCACGCAGGAACTCCAGTGTCCGTACCAGATCCTCCGATGACGGCCGGTTGCTGTCGAACCAGTCCCCGCCGATGATCAGTGAGTCTACACTGCCTGGCAACTGTCCGGCAACCTTGGTCAGCGCAGCATACGCATCTCCGTTGAGCTGCATGGAGTTAGTCCATGTCCGGCTCCTGATGTGCGCATCCGCCATGAAGAGAAACTCGCCCATCTGGCATCCTCCTATGTTGTTACAAGTCAGTTAATTAATGCCGAATGTACCGATGGAAATCCGACAGGATTTTCCATCAGACCTAGCGTTTCCTTTTATTGCCCGGAAGATTTTATACCCGCGGGTATAATTTTTAATCTCCGTTTCCGTTCGTTGAATTTCGACCGGATTTTTGCGGCGCCAGCCGCCAAAACCGCCGGCGCCCCGCCTGTATTCACTTATAGGGTGCAAGCAGACGGGGGTCTCGCGTGTGCGCGTATGTGTAAGTGTATATACGAGTACTATTCGTATATACGTAGTATATACGAATAGTACGAGTGTATACACATATATACGTGTGCATGCGCGACTGCCCGTATGTATGCGCCTTACAGGTGTATACGGGCCGGGGGCGCCACTAAAGTGCGCGTACGCGCGGGCGCGTGTTACACGCGTATATAAGGAACGTACGTGCGCGAGGTCACAGCCCGACCAGCATGGCGATCTGCGCGCTGTCCAGTCCCTCCAACGACACGGTGTCGTCTTCGTCATCCTCGTCGCACTCGTCATCGCAGTCGGCGAGATAGCTGGCCGTCTCGCATATCACCTGCGTCATCGCCGTCGGTGATATGCCGTGCATGCGTGCCAGCTCGGCAAGTCTCGCCGTTCCGTAGTTGTGCGGCACATTCGTTCCTTTGGTCATCACGGCCATTACACTCCTGGCCAGTTCCTCGCCTTCGTCCTTGATCTTCTGTCCGTTCATTGTCTGGTTGTTCCTTGTTGCCTGTCGATTTTCTACCTGGAGTATAAAATCAGTCGTCTTCCTGCAGCTCCAGCAGCATGTGCAGCATCAGCAGCTGCATTTCCCTGTCGGTCGGCTTCCGGTCGCCGATCGTCCGGATCAGCGTGTCTACCGGCCTTTCCGGTTCGGTCCTTATCGGTTCGTGTTGGTCTTCCATTGCGCTCTCCTTGTGAAAAACGCCCATAATCGCACGCAGACGAAGAAAAGGCGCCACACCCTATGGTTACCGGGGTGGCGCCTGTTTTTCGCTCCTGTGCGCGATTATGGGCCGATTACTGGCATTCCACACGGCCTGCGCGGAATCACTGGTCGGCGAGCTCGCCGGCCTTCTGCACGCCGAGCAGCCTGATCAGCGCCGACACCGGATCGACGGCCGCCTGTGCGTCTTCCCCGCCGATGTTCACCATCAGCACCTTCGGCAGGGTCCACCCGCCGACGCCTTCCGAGAACCCCCTGGCGAAGGCCATCCGCACGTCGCGCGCGACCTCCAGCTGGAACCGCTCCTTCTCGGTGATGTCGCCGGCCAGCTCGATCTGCTGCTTCTTCGCCTCGGCTTCGGCGACCTTCTGCCGGGCCTGGATCTGGACGATTTCCAGCTTGACCTGCTCCTCCTTCTTCTGGATCTCGGCGACTTCGAGCAGCTTGTTCGCCTCGATCTCGGCCCGCTGCTTGGCCAGCTCGGCGACGGTGACCTCCTGCTCGGCCTTGATCTTGGCCAGCTCGGCCTCGCGCTGGGCGTCGGTCACGGCCTTGATCTTCTCGACCTCGGCCTTGCCCTTGGACTCAGCGGTCTGGCGCTCGTAGTCGGCCACGGTCTTCTCCTTCTGCATCTGGAGGTTCAGCTTCTCGGACTCGGCAGTCTTCTTCTGCAGGTCGGCCTCCTGGGCCTTCTTGTAGGCGGCGATGGTCAGCTCGTCGAAGTCGATGTTGGTGATCGTGAACTGGGTGATGTCAATGCCGATCGCCAGGTAGTCCGGATTGTGCAGCAGCTGCTGCCGGATGGAGTTGGCGAACTCCTCGCGCTTCTCGATCGCCTCTGACGAGGTTATCAGGCCCGCCTCGCGCATGGTGACCTCGCGTATGGTCGCCAGTATCCGGCGGTCGATCACGTCGTCGTCGCCCTTGGCCAGCTCGTGCATCCTGTACACCTTGTCCTCCTCGGACAGGATGTTGTAGGTGACCTGCGTGGAGATGTCGCCCTGGCCCTTGTTGGCGAAGAACACGTGCACGCCGTCGTTGTCCTTCGACTCCTCCTTCACGTAGCTGAACGCGACCTGGTTGGTCTTGTTGTACGTCCAGATCGTCGGGAACAGCTTGAAGTAGATGCCGCCCTTGGTGCGCACCTCGGTGGATCCGGTGAAGCTCTGGATCACCTGCAGCTGAGAGATGTTGTTCCTGTGGAACATCACGTTGATTATGACGATGGCGGCGACAAGCGCCAGCGCAGCTGCCGCGATCATCGCCATCTTGTTGTTCTTGTTGATCATCTGTGTCTCCTATCTGTTGAGTTTTCTGAGAATTTCGTCCTGGCGGCGGTTGTCCGCCTTCATCGCCTCGATCTCCTCGCGGTCGCGCTTGATCTCGGCCTTCTTGGCGCGCACCCTGGCGGCCACCTGCTCGGCGGTCTCCCGGTCGCTGGCCATCATCCGGTCTGCCTTGCGCATCATGCCGCTGACCAGCGTGAAGCACGCCGGCATCAGCAGCACGAACAGCAGTACGACGAACAGCAGTTTGTACATGTTTTCCTCCAAACAAAAAGCCGGCCCAGGATACCTCCAAGGCCGGACCGTCTATCTAGCAGCCGCCACTGTTTGCGGCAACGCCCAGAATCGCGTCCAGACGACGAAAATGGCCAGACCCCGGCAGTTGTAGTGGTCAGGCCTTTCTTCGCGCGTCTAGCCCCGTTTCCGGGCCCGTTTTGGCCTATTTTGATTTCTTGCCGCAACAGCACCGGCACTTGTGTTCGGTGTCGTTGTCTTCCGTGTCCTCGTCCTCGTCCTCGTAGTCGTCTTCGTCCTCGTAGTCGTCCTCATCGTCGTCTAGGTCGACCTCGCACGAGTCGAGCTTCCAGTAGACCTCCATCAGCGCGTCGAGGAAGGCCTCCCGGTCGTCCTTCTTCAGGGCGGCCGCCGCCTGTTCCACCGCATCTTCCAGCACGTCGAAGTCTTCTTCGTACAGCTCGTGCGTCGTGTCGACGCCGTCCTCGCTGTATTCGTACGGCTTCTCCTCTATCCGCTCGTCGGCGTCTTCGTCATCGTCGTCGTCGACGCTGAACGCGGCGTCCATGAGCTTGGCGATGATCGCGTCCTTGTCCGGCTTGCCGCCGGCGTCGCGCTTGCCGCCGAAGCAGTACAAGTCGACGATGGCCTCGTCCGGCAGCCCCTCGAAGGTCGAGACGTTGCCGTTGTCGGACAACGAGAAGCACTTCCACGACCCGTCGTCTCGGCGCTTGAGCAGCGTGGTCCCGGCCTCGCCGGCCCGGCACCAGATGGTTCCGGCGGAGTCGACCGGCGCGAAACCGTGATCGACCATGTCCTTGATTACGCGTTCCTGTGCCTTTTCGATTTGTTTCTTCTTTTCTTTTGCCATTTTGGTTATCCTGGTTTAAGGTTCTTGGACTAGCGGCGGCCGATTGCTGAGCATCCGCTTTTTCCCGACGTCAGGGCGGGTACCGGCAGCCATATCGCGATCGTCATCAGGAACGCGAACAGCACGCACGTACGCCCAGTCGTCCAGGGACAAGAAAGACCAGCCAGCAGCCATAGCACCACGTTCACCATCAGCATCACGGTGAACATGTAGCCGCGGTTCCTCCGGCGGGAGAAACACGCCAGCAGCAGGTTGGTCACGAGCAGCGCCGATCCCTGTAAGGGCACGGCGATGCACACGGCGGCCAGCACCACTAATTTAATGGTGACTACCGCCCACAGCAGGGGTGTGGTCGACAATCCGAGCGGTTGTGGTTGGATGTCTGCTCCGCGACGACGCCGGTTCTGGCAGGACGCCTCCGCTCCTGCGTCATCGGCGTACCGAAGGGAACGTCCCTCAGGTATCTCACGGACGGAATCACTCCTATGGCCCTCAGGTATTTCTGTGCCGAAACTCTCATACGCGCCTCCTTTGGTTGAAGTCCTCAAGAAAGCGCGAACGGCAAATCGACTACAGCATGAGCAGCCTTACACCTAGATTGCGCGCGGCGTTCGCCGACGCGTTCGATAAAATTCGGAGCGGGGAGCTGAAGACGCTGATCCCGTTCCTTTGTCTGTTCAGGCTCAACGGCAAGCCGATGAACCTGAGGATGCACTACCAGTTCTCGCCCATGTTCTCCACGGTGCTTCCTGGCCATCAAGTGTTCATGTGTGGACGCCAGCTGGGCAAGTCGTACAGCATCTGCGCCGACATGCTGCTGAGGAGCATGCTGATCCCGTACTACCACACGCTGGTGGTGCAGCCCCGCATGGACCAGATCCAGCGTCTGGTCAGCACGATCTACAAGCCGCTGCTGGCGTCCTGCCCGCTGCGCGGACAGTTCATATCGAACCTGGAGCTGTCCAAGCTTGCGCTGCGCGAGTTCTACAACGGCAGCCTGTGCTACGCCGAGCACAGCTACGCCGACCAGGGCTCCCGCCTACGCGGTATCTCCGGGGCGGCGTCCTGCACCTTCGACGAATGCCAGGATCTGGAGTACGAAACCCTCGACATCGGCAACGAGACCATGTCGGCGTCGCTGTTCTGGGGCTTCTCCAGGTACACCGGTACGCCCAAGACCACCGACACCACGCTGGCCCTGCTGTGGGACCGGTCGTCGCAGGCCGAGTGGGTGATCAGGTGCCGGCACTGCGGGCATTTCAACGTGCCCAACCCGGAGCACGACCTGCTGAAGATGATCGGCAAGACCGGCCCGGTGTGCGCCAGGTGCGGCGGCTCGCTCAACCCCCGCGACGGCGGGTTCGTGCACGCCAAACCCGAGCTGTCGAAGCGCTTCGCCGGCTACCATATATCGCAGACCATCCATCCGCTGCACACCTCCAGCGCCAGCAAGTGGGGCAAGCTGCTGGACAAGGTCAACAGCTACACCGAGCTGACCCTGTACAACGAGGTGTTCGGCTGGCCGTACGACGCCGCCACCAGCCCGCTGATGCTCAGCGACCTGGTGAAGGCCCAGCACGACCTGCCGCGGATCGAGAAGCCGTCCGACATCGACGCGGTCCGCATGCGCTACCGCTACATCACGGTGGCGGTGGACTGGTCCGGCGGCGGCATGATCAGCGACTCGTACACGGCGTACGCGGTGCTCGGGCTGCAGGCGTCCACCGACGTGGTGGACGTGCTGTACGGCCGGCGCATCCAGAAGGGCGTGTCGCCGTCCGACGAGGCCGACGAGATCCTGGCGTGGATCAACGGCGTGAAGGCCGACGCGTTCGCATACGACAACGGCGGCGCCGGGTTCGCCAGGCTGGAGATCATGAAGCACCGCGGGCTGATGAACAACCGCGATCTGGTGATCGTGCCGATCAACTACGTGGCGCCGCATTCCGGCGACGTCATGAAGCCGCACACCAACATGCGCGAGAACGACCTGTACTACTACACGCTGGACAAGTCGCGCTCGCTGGCGGTGTGCATCATGGCGATCAAGTCGTGCCGCATCCGCTTCCCGAAGTTCGACGAGTCGGACGACAAGGAAGTGGCCAGGGATTTCCTGGCGCTGCGCGAGGACCCGCGCACCTCGCTGCGCAACGAGACGGTGATCCTGATCGGCAAGAAGCCCGGGGTGCCGGACGACTTCGCCCACGCCGTCAACTTCGGCTGCTCCCAGATCTGGGACCATTTCGGCGCCTACCCGCGCATCGGGTCGCGGTACGACACCACGGCGCTGGACTTCGACGAGAACAACAACCCGCTGATCCCGGACGAGGTGTTCGGGCCGAGGGGCGACTTCGAGCGCTTCCAGGACGCGGTCAACATGCGGGCGACAACCATGGAGATAGAAGACTTCTATGAAGATCTCTGACAACGACATAAAAAAGGAGCTGCCGGACGATCCGGGCAAGCGCAAGGTGGAGGTCCACGAGGGCATCGAAGGCTCCTCGCAGACGTTCAACGGAATCGGGCTGATAGACGTGAACCCGGCCGACGGCAATCTGATACTGCGCGGACGGCACGGGGAACGCGACCACGTGGTGCCGGTGGAGCGTGCGCTGAAATGGTATGTCGACGCCGGCAAGATGTCCGACGCGCTGTTCCGCAACGGGGCCAGGGGCTGGGACACGCTGCTCGAGCTCCGGTCGGAGATAAAAGGAAAATTGCTGGATGCTATAAAGATACGAAGGAAGAACAACATCCCCGTGCCGGCCTGGCTCATAGAGCTTGAGCGCAGGCACGAACACGGGGACGCTGAAGAAGGCGGCTCGAAGCGTTAGAGCGACGAACGCGCGGACCGAAGGTCCTCTGGTCGCTGCAGCTCCGTGACGCGTCACGGAGATGCGCGCCAGAAGACCGGTTGGTCCGCGCGAGCGTCGGGCCGCTTCACCTTTTTCTGATCGGCCGGTAAGCCGACCGCCGAGGCGCAGCGCCTGGCAGATGTCCCGCCTTCTTGATGCATGCCTTGGACTGACGTTGAACATCATGAGCTTTAGCAGGCGTTCCAGGCCTCCAAACGCCTTGCCGGCGATCGGCTTCCGATCTGAGACGTACTGCGGCTGGCATCTCGGGAATCCTGCGTGGCGGCAGCCTGAGCAGGTTTCCCGGCATCCAGTCGCAGTACTTGTCTTTGATCGGATCTCGATCGTGCCTTGAGGCGACGTTCGTCGCCTCAAGCGGCACGGTGTTGGGGCCTGGATAAGCCTGCGGTAGCTCATGATGTGTTTAGTCGTCCCTTTGTATCCGCCTGGTGGCGGTAGACGGCCCCGGCGCAACGCCGGGAGTGTCGCATGCAAAAGGGGTCCGCAGTCTAGTGCAACTACATGGCGAAGGCGTTTCTTCCGGGAAGAGTTCGATTCTGGATCTTATCGGGACTGCTCGTCCCAAGGATCCAGAATCATTCTCTTTCCGGAAGTGTACGCCTTCTTCATAGGTTGCTTTTGGTCTAGCCCAGAAGGACTAGGCGGCCCAGGCGCAACGCCTGGATATCCACTGCGGACAGGGTCTGCCCCGCGAACGGGGCGCACGTATCCTTGGAGGTCCGGTAGACAGTTCTATTTAGACCGGAACTCTTTTCCGGCAGCTCTGTGCAGCCGCAGTATCGCGGCGCAGCGCCGCGTTGCCCGATACGTGGTTTGTCGCATCCTTTCGTCTGCCGCGGAGCTGAAGACGCCGTCCCCGGCGCCGTCAGTTCCTAGGCTAAGCCGTGTATCTCGTAGGAGAACACCGGCGAGCGGCCGCGCAACGCGGCCATTTTCGATGCGACTGCCGGCCAAGCGACCGGCGGCTATGCACACCTTTGAGATCAACCGATTGGCGGGGCGCCGTTGCGCTGCAGCACGGGGTTGCACAGGGTCGAGGCGTTAGCCGAGTGCCATCGTACCTGCAGTGGGCGTAGCTACTCCTGGGTCCCGCTGGGACCCGGTTGTAGCTGTCCCTGCAGGTACGATTGGCTGCCCTGTGCCCGTACTGCAGTGGCAGTCGGCGCCGTAGCCGAGTAGGCTGTATCTCTTTGTCGGCTATCCGCCGGCAAATGAAAAACCGCGGCGCAACGCCGCGAGAATCGTGTGCAAAACGAAAAAGCCGCGCGGTCAAGGAGGATAACCGCGCGGCGGGCCCGCAAGGGCCCAGTGCATTCAACCAAAGGCAACATGCTATGGCCTGAGGGCTGCAGCACGGTTCGGCGAGCTGTACCGCGTTAGCATACCGCTCGCCGAATAAGCTGCTGCAGCCTCAGGCCGATGCATGGCTGTCTTCAGGGCTTATCTTCTGATGATTGATAACCTGAAGCCGCGGCGCAGCGCCGCGGAAGTTCAATGCACAAAGGGAACGGGCGGTTTAACGCCATGCCCATGGGCGCCATGCAGCCTTGAGGCGACGGGCGTCGCCGTGGTGGCCTGATCCGTATCCAAGGCCTCGACGGGAGGGTATTTCGCCCGCGAACAACGGATTACCCGACGGTCCCAGCTCCCCGCGTGGGTGAGCTGGTACCGTCTGGGTAATCTGTCGCGGGCGCCTCCCGTCGGCGCCTTGGTGAGGATCAGGCGGCCCGGCTAGGCCGTTCACGCCTATTTGAGAGGATCCTCGACGGATCTCAGCCCCGGCGCAGCGCCGGGATGTTCGCTGCATGAAATCGGTGATCTGCCGGAAATCCCGTAGCGCCGGCTGATCAGTGCCCGCCCCATGGTCGGCTTCTAGCTGCCGCCATGTCGTCTGGTTCGGGGGTCCGTCGGAGCCTAGGCGGAGGCTGTGTATGCTTGTCCGCTGGCATGTAGGCCGCTTCGGGTCCTAGGAACCGTCGGCGGCTGACCGCGTTACCCGTACGGGGATAGACGAGCCCGACATCGCTGTCCAGCTCCGCAGCTATGGTCTTAACCACTGGCGATGCCGTATGGGCGGCCGTGAAGGCGCGCTCGCCCGGATCTATACTCCGCTTTAGCGAGTACGAGATCCGGGGCGGGGCGGGCCTGGTCGGCGGCCCGTGGGGCTTCGGTGGTTTCTATCTATTGACGGCCAGAGTTCCGGCACCAGCGAACCGCTGGTATGTTCACCATAGCATAAGAAAGGCCGGCCACAGGAGCAAGGGACTCTCGGCTTGCGCCTACTCCCGTTCGGGAACCCAGCTTTGTTCCTTCGTCAGCCGGCCAAAGGATCCGCGCCCAGTGGCACCCAGGGCACTTGCGGTTGTTTGGTCCACCGCCATCACCGATCGCCTGCCTTTCCTCCGGCGTCCTGTATCCAGTTCGATTCGGCGCCAGATGCCCTGGCGTTGTCCGGCCCCTGGCGGCCGGTCGCACGGGAGGTAGCAACTCCCAATGCCGCGCCCCGGCTTCTGGCAATGGTGGGCGCGCCGCCTTGCGAGACCAAGGTACCTGCTGGCCGCACAAGGCAAGTGGTGACGAGGGCTGGAGTTGAACCAGCGATGTTTCTTATGTGGCGGATTTACAGTCCGCTGCCCCTCAACCGACAGGAGCATCCTCGTCGAATGTGTGAAATAAGATGCGGTGGCTCAGCCGCGATCGGGGAGGCCGGCAGGCCCAGTTGCCCTTCCCGGCCTGGTGCCATGCAGCCGGGCGGCACCGGCTGTCTGGGCGTGCACGCCGTCGACGGCAGGCCTCCCGTTGCCATGTGTGGATGGCCGCATCAGCCCATCCAGGAAGATATCTGGTAGCGGGGGCCGGACTCGAACCGGCGATCTCCGACTTATGAGGACGGTGAGGACTCCGACTCCTCTACCCCGCAGTAATCAATGGTGGTCCCGGCAGGACTCGGACCTGCGACCAGGAGATTATGAGTCACCTGCTCTGACCGCTGAGCTACGAGACCTAGTAAAAAACAAACCACGGCACCGTTTTTGTAGTGCCGTGTTTTCGCAACGTCCGTCGGCGAGAGCCGATCGGAGCGTTGCTGGTACCCCAGGGCGGACTTGGACCGCCGACCCACGGTTTAGGAAACCGTTGCTCTGTCCAACTGAGCTACCGGGGCACTGGATTGCACCTATTAAAGCGCAATCACTGTATTATGCCATGAAAATGGCACTTTTTAAGCTGAAAGTGCGCGATTCGCCGGTTGTTGCTCACACCGTCGCGCGCGGCACTAGTCTGCGTCCGGGATAAACGCGGCGTCCCGGCGGCAACACAGATGGCTAAAGGCACCGGCGATGACCATTAGTGACAGGAGCCCGCGTCGGCTCCGGCACTAATATAGCTCATCTGCTTGCCGGAGGAAGAATGCTCACTAAAACCTCCGGCGCCTTTAATATAGGCCTATCCGATGAATCCCTGCCGGTTCAGCATGGCCAGCTCCTCCTTCAGGGCCGCCATGCGCTGCTCCACGTATCGGTTCATGTCCTCCACGTACTCCTCCTGCCTCGCCATGTACTGCGAGAACAGGTCGACGTCCGAAGACAGGTCCGGCATCTCGTCCTTGGACTTCTGCGCGAACTGCAGCCATACCGGGAACTGCGAAATGCCGTTCAGATTGGCTACTTCCTGGATATATGCGATCACGTCCGGGCAGAACTTCTCCGTAGGGCGCGACTGGGCGTCGATGTCGCCGTTCAGGTTGATATATTCCCACACGCCCCAGGCGCACTGCTTGTAGGTGACGAACGGCGCCGTATCGCCGTCGAGCACCAGATTGTTCATCACGGCCGTGCACGACAGGAAACCCTCGATGGTGTCGGTGTAGCACGTCGTCCCGATCATCGAAAGGCCGCAGTTCAGCTTGTCGAACATGCGCTGCGGCATCTTTTCGAAGCCGAATACGCTCTCGAAGGCGTCCCGGAGGATCAAAGGATCGTACTCGAGCGCGTCCTGGCCGAGCCTTTTCAGCGTGGCCAGCGTGATCGAGGTGACGAAACAGTCCCTTTTGAGCGGAAGTTTACTCATTTACGGTGTTAAGCAGCGCTTCTGCGGTTATTTTGTCCAGTGAAGCCACTTTTTCGATCAATTTTTCGCCTTCCAGGGGCTCGAAGCCGCCGAAATGGGTCTTGAAGAAGCCATTTATGGCGTCTTTTCGCTCAAAAGTGGCCTTTTTGCTCAAAACAGCATCGATCGAGGCCACTTTGTAGAGGTCTTCGGCGTCCTTGAGGACATCGCCGACAGTACTGGCGAACACCACGTCCTCTGGGTATCCGAGGTCGGAGGCGTGCTTGTGCTGCATGTTGCAGACGAAATCGGCCCCGTCGAGCACCGCGCAGACCGCGTTTAGGTTCTTTTCCGTCATCAGCACGTCGTCGGGCAGCTCTGCGAGCTCGTTCGCGTACTTCAGGAAGGCGTTTTTGTCGTCCTGGCAGAGCGGAAGGGCCTTCGCGCGCTTGTCGAACTCGGCCAGGACCGCATTTTTGCTGCCGACACCAACTCCGGCGATGCGCGCAAGGCGCTTCAGGCGCTCCGAATCGATGTCCGTGTCGGTGTTTGCCGCCTTCCAGAGCACGTGCTTGGCTGCGGCGGCCAGCTCGACGCGCGGAACGGACGCCCTTTTGGCCAAAATGAAGTCAACGGCCTTGTCGAGGTCGTCCATCGAGCGGATTTCGGCCATCATGACGCCATTTTCGGCTCCAGCCTCCTTATAAAGCACCGGTGCAGCGGGTTCCTGGGCCGGTTCGGCCAGTTCTATGCCGTAGAACGATGCCGCTTTCCTGAAATTGGCCTCGATCAACTCCTGGGACGCCTTGTCGTGGGCGTTTTTGCGCATGCAATAGGCGCCGAAAGAGCTTACCGCGCTCTCTTTAGTGTCGATCGGGTACTTGCGCAGTGCCGGGCACGCGTAGAAGGCTTCGTTGAGATTTTCCATTGTATCGTTGTTATTTTAGTGGCATAAGAACCAAAATCGTCAGGGAGCTGTAGATGTTTACCGACGCAGAGCTTACATTGCTGTCATCAGATGCCCGCGAGTTTCCGCTTCTTGCAGCCGCGCAGCACGCGGCCGCCGGCTGCAGCAAGTGCGGGCACGCAAACGTAAATGTGCACGCCATGCTGCGTACTGCCCTCACTAGATACCGAAACGACAAACAATTCAGAACCTGGATTGGCAATCGGATGAAACTGCCGGTCACCATTGCCGGGGTAACCATAGCATAGGAGATACCATGGCCAAACTACTAGAAAACATCAGCGTGTCGATGGGCCGTCTGATAAAAGTAGCCAACCTGAGCCCGCGCTTCGGACAGAATGACGTGATGTACGCGGCCAACGTGGAGGACCAGGACGGAACCAACGAACGGTGGCTGCTGTTCACCAAGCACGAGGTCGACAGCATGTCCGAGGTGACAGGCATTGTTCTGCACAAGCCCGGCAGATTGTACTACCACCATAAGATAGGCGGACGCGGCCGTTGCTTCGTCAGCCTGCTGCGGCTCGACCGAGCTAACAGCGTGTACAAATGGAATGCCGTGCTGCCGGACGCTCTTCAGCGAAGAGCGATTAAGCGTGCGCTGGAAAACCCAGAAGACATCCCTGAGAAAAACAAGCTAAAGGATCTGCTGGACTAATGGCTGTATCGATTACCCTCACACAAACCGTCAAGCATACCGGACGCGGCACATGCAGCATGCGTTTCGACGCCGTGGCTCTAGGCTGTTCTTCAAAGGTATTCGCCATAGAAGTGCTGCCAAGAACTGCCGACCCAAAGAACCCAAACGTTCGGTTTAGCCATGTTTGCAGCCCGTCAGAACTAACCGAGTTTCCGGCCGACGAACCGTCCGGAGGCAGCTGCTACTTCCGTACCGACAGCGTCGAGTTCGTGTTCGACAACAGCATGCTTGTAGACCATGTGTCACTGAACATGCACAACGATATACGACGACTGGCTTCCGAGCTAAACGAGCTAGATGCATCGGACTCGTCAGGCGTTGTCACCGTTACCGAGTTCGGCAAGACAAGCTAGCACGTCAGACATGTCATAGCCGGCCTCTGCTGCTAGCCTGGGGTCGGATTTGAACATAAGGCGCCTGCTCCGCAGCATATTGGCGGTTGCTGGTGCTACTTGTGCAATGCCATCTGCCATCACCCCGAGCAGCCCTTCCCACTCAACTGCGGAAAGATCGTTGAAATTTTCTACCTTTGGTATAATTTTGTCTGACACGCTGCAGCGGGCGGCCAGCTCCCTGGCCGCGTCCGGCGGCAACGCGCGGAGCTCCGCTCGCATTTCATCTGTAAGCTCTATTTGCATCAACGTGCCGGCAACCGGCATCATGTCGTCGTCGTGATCCGGCGCATCGAGCGACAGATCGCGCCTTCCTGCCAGTATAAGCGGCAGTATCAGGTAAAGCGGAACAAACGGCCGCTTGTCGTGCTTCGTCTTGGCCAGACAAAACACCAACGTGTCCCTTAACGCCGACAGCTGCACAGGCAGTTCGTCGAGCGCCTCACCAAGATGCCCTATTACCATGTACACATACTCAGGATATCCCTGCACGCATTCATTGGACAGCACCCAGGCCTGCGCTACATGCTTTTCGACGCAGTCCATGCACGGCTTGCGCTCAGCACGTTTAGCAACGTAGCCTCCATGCAGCAGCGCGGAGACTTTAGACGTTATTCCGCCGTCTACGTCAGGATATTTAGCGCGCTCTTCCCGGGTAGGCTCGACAGTAACCGGTATACCGTATTTTTTCACCAGCTGCGATACAGTTGTACGATATCTTCTGTATTTACATGCAGAGCATTTTGGCAGCTCTTTACGGATGCGCCGCATAAGTGCGGCATCCGCCAGAGACATAAACGACAAGTCCTCCATGCCGGTCACGCGCGTGAACTCGGCCTCGGATATGTCCGACGAAATGCCCGCCTCGCTCATAGCGTAGAATTCTGCCTCAGTCAGCGCGTATATAGTGTCTCCTACCAACACATATGGATCACCTGTACGAATCAACAGCGCAAACGCTTCCACCGTTAGTTTACCGGAAAGCAGCGCCTGCACCTTATCGTCGTGCAGCTTGTACACGTCAGGATCTATCTTTATCTCCAGTGTCGCCATTCTCGACATGCTCCTCGTCCTTAATATACGCATTGAATGAGAACACCTCGTCTCGTACCATGAACGGCAGCCTCAGCAGCTTATTAAGTTCCTTCATATCCAGATGCCTGAACTGGCTGTGGTATTTTCCGTATATATTTCGCTGTATGGCGGTTTCGGCCTGCTCCCTGCGCTTCTTATCGGCAAGCGTTCTCAGCGCGTAATGGCCTCCCGAATACCTGGTATCGGTATGTATGACGTTGCCGAGTTCCGGGAATTGTGTTACGGCCGTTTTCAAATGGTGCAATACGTTCTGCTTGCTGCATCTTGGCGACATCGTGTCGCCAATTTCCGAGTAGCTCATATACGGAAACTGCAGCTTCTTTATCAGCACCTCGAACATGACAGGATTCTTCTTGGCCATCTCGAGCAGCTTCACGATGATGCCGGAGAACATAGAGCATACTTGCTTTTCTATCGCCGCACGTATGGTTTCCAGTGTCTCTATCTCGTCGTCGCGTAGCGGGAAATCGCCGCTAACAACAAATGGGTGGTCCTCTGGCTGGTCGAAGGTGAAATTCTCGTCCTCGACTTCGTCGCTTAGCGTGTCGAAGTATCCTGTGCTGAACGTATGGTAGTAGTTTTTGGCCAGTGCGCATGTAGCGCACGGCCACAGCTCATACGGCTTGTCTTTCCAGTCGGCGGGATTAACCCCGCAGGTTCCACAGTGAAATGTTGGCATGGTTATTAGCTGTTATGCGGCGGGCACTCTGTCGTCGGCAGGTTACTGATTACTTTATTTACTATAGTGCTGATCGATTTATTTATAATATCATCTATAATGGTAGTTATTACATTGTTTACTATGTTTGTTACTATGTTGCTGATGTTGTTATTTATGTATGTGTATACAGCCTCGATCTTAGTGTCTATCGTGGTGTTGATGTTGTTTATCGTGGTGTTGATGTTGTTTATCGCGGTGTTGATGTTGTCTATTCTAGTGTCTATATTAACCATATATGCATCTATGACGGTTTGCCAATCAACATCATTGATTATCTTGGTTATGTATTCGTTGGTTATATTCTGCTCGATATATGTTTCGAAGTACTGTTCAAAGTGCTGCTCTTCAAAGTACTGCTCTACGTGCTGGTCAAAGTACTGCTCTATGTTCTCTTCAAAGTACTGCTCTATAATTGTAGGTGGGATTATAGGCGGAGGCTCCGGGATCGGCAGCGTGCTTATCCCGATTGGCTGCGGTATATACGGCGGTGCGGTAGGCTCAAGCAGCGCGGGCGTGAAGATATCGTCCTGCATGCCGTAACAGATAAGTCCGCTATTGAAGAAGACCTCGGCAGTCACATTTGACCAGTCTGACCGATCTGCTGCCCTGTATTTTACCAGGCCAAGGTAATTGTAGTCCTTGTACACATTGAACAAGTCCAGGAATGCGCCATCTCCACGCCCGCCGTCGGGCCCGATGACGTCTAGAGAGCGATAGCATGCGGTCTGGTCCACGCCGACACCGCGCAAGCTGGAAAAGTCCGGAACATCTTTCTCAAGCATCGTGAAGCCAGCAGCCAGTTCCGGAACGTTGTTGTAGTTGTCCAGCAGCGATATGCTGTCACCGGTGTCTCCTGGCGTCGCCGGTGCGCTGTCGCATGTCATGTCGGTGTGCGCGAAAATATCGGTCAGTGAAACGGCATTATGCACGCACACGTAGCCGTCGTACCCGCACCTGTCTTTCTTTATTCTTATCATGGCATAACGCCTCCCTCCGCGTCATTTTACCGACACTGTCACCACAACGCCATGTTCATCGGCCGTTGCGGCTATGCCGACTGTGCCGTCTGACGATATGATGCAGCTTGACTGCATGCCATTTACGCTGCGCAGGCCTAGCGTCGGGTCGACCCGCAGATCATCACCGTCCACGTAACGCTCAGGGGACACATATCCGGTGCCGGCTCCCGGTGCTCCTGTAAATGTAAGTGTGCCGGTAACGTCTGAATAAACTGCCTTGACATTGCACCCGTCAGTAAACGACAGAGCGTCGATCGCATACCCGTTTTTGGGCCACGCTGCGGCATTAGGCGCCTGCAATTGCTCGGAGTCATCGCGCCAGCCTGCGTATGGCCTGGCAATCAGACTCAGGCTGGGCGTGATCTGCTCTATATATAGACAATCAGGATGTAGTAAAACGTTAACGCTGGCAAGGTCAAGCACGGCGGCATGCTCAAGCACCAGCCATCCTGCACGACGCTCGTATGCGCCCATGTCTGCGTTGTCACGTCCATAGAATACCGGTACCTTTACCTGCTTCCCGCCGCTGCACTCTAGACCGTCGATGCTAAACGTGGCCTCGGCGGAGGAGACCGACAGCAACCGTATGCGGAACATGGAGCGCCTTACGCTGTCGTCTACATATCCTATTCTTATCGACAGGCGTGCATCTAGCACACAGGCAAGCAGCTCGGCCAGGCCAGGCAAGCAGTCTATGTCGGCCTGGGACGCCATCAGAGGATAAAATTCTCTTATGTCACGAGTAGTATTAGCCATCCAGCACGCCCTCCAGCCTCACTTCCGGCACGTCCGTTATTACGCGCAGATTGGACGTCAGTCCCGACCTAAACACCAGATGGCAGCCTGTTATATCGAGCATGTTCTCGCTTGACATGCGCGTTGTGCCCGCCGCGGCGCTACCGTCTATGTGATCTACGTTATCCATGCCCAGCCAGCGGAACCCGTACTCCGTTTGAAGCTTCTCAGGGCGACCGGCGTCGACCGAAATAACGCCGGATGGCGACACCCCAACGTGCACGCACGCTGCCGGCACTATGCATACCGGCTCGGTGGTTGTCTCGCCGTCTATGTGGATAGTTCTAAGCCCGCCGCTCATTTCGGCAACAAGGCAAAACGGCAGCAGTACAAACGCTGAGTCAGCAAGTCGAATCATGCCGTTGATCTGCTGCAGTGTTGACCATAGCGTGCTGTATTGGTTTCCGTCATATGTGACATGTCCCTTTACAGTGCCGTCCGCCGCCGTTATAAGCGTAGACCACACATTGCCTATTGCATTATCTTGCCTGTCGGCTATGAATGAGCCTATTTTCCTATTGGCGGCATCTGACATAAACAGCTCATACGTGTCAACTGTTTTCTGTATATGCGATATGCGCACCGGCGGAACGACGGCCTCATTGCAAAATACGCGGATAGACACAAACAGCTTGGGAGAAAGTCTAGTTGATTGAATGGTCAGCGTACTGTCCTGCGTGAACGGCGCATTGGTGCCTTGCCTGGCACCTGTTACGGATATGTTCGCGTCCTGTCTCATTCTAGTCGAGCGCCTCGTCCTGGTCGCGTGCGTAGCAATTTGGTAGATTTTTATGCCCGTTCACAGTGATCAGCACCACGCTGCTGTCGGGCTGCGGGGAGCCATCCATGCGCTCGGTTTTAAACATAGCTGTTTTTCCGTCCGCGTTTGGTATGCGGTCCACATCGAACGTGACAAATGATCTTGAGCGCTGTGTCGCCCTGTCGCCGTTGTCGTCGACAACCTCGATGGACAGCTCCCCGTCGTCGCCTGCCTGCATGCCGTTTATCGTGCTTATCGTGCTGTATGCCGCGGCATTGTACGCTCCAGCCACGGTAACGGCGTCGTCAGGTATGTCTGTATGCAATACAGCTATCCTGGAAAGACCGGCGGGGGCACCTTCTACAGTGGCGCCCCTCGGCAGCATCGACAACTTCAGCAGGCCGGACGCTGTAACGCGCAAGCTGTCAGGCAACGGGCATGAGCCGTCGAGCGCAGTACTTATGCGTGTCTCCGTGCCGTGCCCTTGCACCAGCCTTATGCAGGTCGGGTCTATCTGCCACGTTCCCGAGTAGGTTCCGGTGACTGAGACAGGTACCGCTCCGACACATATCCATGCAGAAAACAGAGACGGCTCAGATGCTCGGCCATATTCACGTGGTTTGGCGGTCAACGTGCACATACATCTGCTTTCCCCGGTGCTGGACAGCCAAGCGAGGGTCAATGACACGGCGTCAGCAGACAGCTGTGCCGACGTTGCCACCACGCGTGTACCGACACCGAATATAGGCACGGCGCACACGCCTATTGCATATATGCAGCTATACGGGAACGGAGGCGTGTCCCCGTGTTCCATGAACGGATATGGAGAGGTGTTGCCGTCCTGTAGATACGTCCGTATTAGCATTGCAGTCAGTCTCCCAGGCCCGTTGCTATGTTGCGCGGTGTTGCCGTTCTCATCTCATACGTACGCACTATGTTTCTTGCCTTGCCGTCGTCCAATGTCCACGTTATGACCACTCTCCAGGTGCACATGCCGGACACGGCCTCGGACGGGTACATTATAGACGTGCAGTAGTCGTCGTATGTCGGATAGTTGTTCTCTGACACTATGTAAGTACGCCGCGTATCAGGCGGCTCCGGCTCCACAGGCTGTGCATACACAAATGGAAGAAACGTCGCCGTCAACACATAGGTGCCGGCCGTATTGACGGCACCGAACGTGGCCATGACCGTCTTAGTCGTGCCGGCGCCAAGTGTAGGCACCACGGTAGGAAAGTCATCCGGCGTATCCTCAGACGGGATAAACGCGACCTCGCGCCTGGCTACATACAATGACAGCGGCTGCAGGCCGTCGGCTAGCGACAGGGGACTGATCTCTATCGCTACCATTAGTGAGTTCAAGGTGTTGCAGTTGGACACCGTATATGCGGTGCGCACAGAGACTCCGCTGGGAGAATCTGGGGCCACCACTACCTCATTATACATGCCTATCGTGGTAACCAGATAGTTCCACATATGCACCATTGTAGCATACTGCTTCAGCAATTCGCTGGAAAATATCGGAGTACGGCTGACAGGGTCATGCCCTTCACAGGACTCGTGCAGCTCTGCCCTGGCGTTTTCAAGCGTGGCTTTCCTTGACTGCAGTATATCATTGTCGTATAGATTGGCGTCCTTTAGCATGTTTAACGCTATCTTGCATTGCTCGAGTCGCCTTATAAGCTCCGCATACAAGTCACAGGAGGAACAAGCCGGACACAGGTCATATAGCGTTATTTCGCCTGGTGCGTGCTGCCACGACAAGCACCTATCGCCGTTTAGCATCAGTAGTCCGTCTTCATTTGGCTGCTCACCGTTTATGCTGCTTATGTACCGGTACCCGCCGAGCATCAACTTGTCGTATGCGGCATCGAACACGCTCTCCGGCAACGTAGTGCATAGCGTGGCTTTGCCGGCTTGCTTGTCTACGTCAAAATAGAGTTGTCCCGCCGCCGACAAAGTAAAATCTTTGTCCACGACGCTGCGTCCTATTGTTATGTGCTTTACAGACATGTCACCTCGACAGCATTAGCATGGACAAGCGGGCTTGCACGCTGTTCACATTGTTGGACAACGACTGGTAGTACGAAAGTAGCCTGGCCTGCGCTTCCTCAAGGGCGGCCATAGCCGTCTCCAGTTGCTCCTTGTTGACATCACCGCAACACGGCCTGGCGCATTTGTTGCTTATTTGAACCCCGCCGCCGTCGCTTGCGCTTGGCAACACATCCGTGCAGTCGCCTCCGCTGATCGTAAAGTTACCGTTTTTGGCGGGGGCTATACCGTTTATCATGCGCACAGGGTTGCCCAACGCCGACAGCACCGCTGCGGTCACGTCGTCCACCGACATGTATGTTGCGTTGTCGTTTCCAACCTCGTCCACTGTGACGACAGGCGACCCATCCTGGCCGTTTGACACCGACAGCTCGACGCCAGTACCGGCCTCCAGCGTAAAGTCGGACGTTATACGTATGCCGTTGACCATGACCGAACGCAGCCCGGTGTCGATCAAGGACACCCGCGGGGACAAAATGGCGGCGCTGTCGTGGTCGAATACCATTGTTCCGAGACTCTTCATGTCGGAACATGTTCCTATTACCAGCGACCCGCTCACGTTATCCAGCGCTTCCTGCCCTGTTTTGCCACATGGGGACAACTGGAAGGTTCGCATTGCCAACAGCTGTGCCTCAGTCGCGCCGTTCGCCAGGTCAAGCTCCAGCGGTATTGCGGACGATTGCGCCACCTTGTGCACTACGCGGTCAGATCCCATGTAGGCAATGTCCACAACCAGTGCATCTGGCAGTTTGGATATACCAGACATGAAGAAGCCTTCACGTACGTCTGACGACGTAAGCGCATATGGCCTGCCTATGCAGTCATTGTCAACCAGCAGCTGCAAGTCAACGATAAACGACGACGGAAGCACCCTGCCGTCTACGCTTGTTATGCGTTGCCCGATAGCCGCCGAAAACGGATAGCTGGTGTGCATGTTCTGGTCCAGCCAGTCCAGCGCGTGTCTTGCCGAGTTTGTTGACATGGCTTACTTTATCACGGCCGTTTCTATGTTTATCTGTACCCTGGTCTCGGTGATAGCCGTACCGACACGCTGTGCGAATGTTGCCGCGTCGTCCGTTTCCGGCGGAGTCAGCACGAGCAGTCCAGTAGGGCCTATATACAGCGCGTCGCCGGCGCTGAAAGAATATCCGGGCATGTCGATCACGCCGCTCGAGACATACTCTACTGTTGTGCCCTGCCTGGCGTCATTCTTGGCGATGCCTATGCACTCGTTGGCGTTGTCGGTGCGTGAGCTTCCGCATGGCATCAGCTCACCGTTGGTATGCGGCGCGACACGTACCGCCATGCCTGCCGATATGTCATCGTAGGCCATTGCGCTGTTTATCACAGCAGGCACCGGAGTGCCGCTTATCACCGAGTGCCCGCTGTCCTCTATGTCGAGCAGTTCAAGCCGGTATCCAAGCCTGAATACCTTGCGATCCGTGTCGGGCGCGGTCGTAACACGCACCTCTGACACCAAAGTACCAGGGCCTACGATACGTACATAGTTCGGCGTCTCCGAGTAGGTAAGGCGTCCGTCCGCGCCGCCGGCCAGTTCGCTCGTAACCGGCACGACATTGTCAAGCGATACGGCACTCGCCCTGCTCGGTTGCGGCAGGAATCTAGTGGTGACCTCGTAAGAGCCGTGCGTGAGCCCCATGATCCAGACTCGCGCTGCCAAGGCTGTTCCAGCGTCCACGCTGGTAACCGGCAATGTCATTGTAAGGCCGCATGTTCTTCCGGCCGGAAACATTATATAGGGGTATATTCCATCGTGCGCCTGATTGGTTCCATTGTGGTCGACGACGTACGCGTCATGCAGTGCGGAGCCGACCAAATCAGACAACGACACCCTGACCTTGCCTCCGCCAACGGTGTCGTCTACAGTTATGCCGGGGCCTCCCTCTATTTTGGACACAACATATGTGTTGGTTATGGTGCGTCCAGATATGCTGTACACAGCGGTCGGCTTATAGTCGGTGCCGCCCTGCACGAATGCATTCTGCCTCAATGATATCGTGCCGTTTCTGTTGGATACGACTAGCGCATCGTTCTCTGACACTATGGCGCGGACCAGAGGGTTGTTGTATGCGAACGGGTAGCTGTTGAATACCGTGACAGATCCATTGTCTGGCGCAGTATTGCCGTTGTACCACAGATATCCGGAGAACACCGTGAAGCTTCCCCCTTGCGGAATCAGCAGACCGTTGTAGAACACTGCCGTGGTCCGTTCGGACAGTTCGCCAAGCGTGGCAATAGCCGAATTCACAGCCGCGTACGAGCCGGTAGCGGCGGAAGCGGTGTCGACGGCCTCGTATGTATTGGTCTCCGTGTCGTACCACCAGCCGTAGCCTTCAGGGGCGGCTGCCACATCATCCGGCAGCCTGTCCGACACAGCCACCCATCCGTCCCTCGACAGCACGCACGAACCGTGCCAGTGATCGTCATGCGCCAGATAGTGCAGGCCAAAGCATATCTTTCCATCGCCAAGGTAGGTCAGCACGCCTTGTCTCAAATGCCCGCCGAGCTGGCTCTCCGGTACCGCCTTGCCGGGTGTGCTGGGCGACAGGTAATATGTGCCCGGCAACGCATCAGAGCCGAGGCACGCATGCACTACCGAGGTATTGCCGTCCAGGTCTTCCCAATAACCACCGCACAACAGCGCGCCATGCAACGGCCCGGTGTCGGCGTCCAGTCGAATGACCATTCCGATAACCCGAGCACAGTCGTCTTCTACAGTCTGCCCTTGTTCGCCTGGCAGCGGCTTCAGTTTAGCCTGTGCCGGCGCAAACTCACCTCGGGGATTGTCGTTGTCCGCGGGCCTGTAGTATACAAGGGTCCCGGCGGTACAGTCTGCCGACAAAGGAGCGTGCTCGTATATTACCGAGCATTTGCCACCAATGGAGTCCATGCGCCTGGACAGCGTGTTTAGCGCCTCCTCGGTACTCTCTATCGGACTATTGAACCGCCTTAGCGCCTCTTCCTCTGTCGTGGCGCCGGACTCTATTCTTGGTATGCTGTATGTGCTCGACATGGTTTGATTAATCACAGAATTTTAAATCTACTGTAACCGTTGTATATGCAGAGGCGGACAATTCTACTGGCGGAACAATCAGGGACGATGCTACAGGGACTTCGCCGCACATCACGGTCGCTCTGGTTATCTTTCCACCCGCCGCATCCGGTCCAAAGTCATTGGCGCGGACAAGCGCCGTGAACGTGACAACGCCACCGGTCGCTGCTCCCCGCACCGGTACAGTGGCTTTCTTATATGGCGATTCCGAGGCGCCGCCGCCGTCGGCATCGCCAGGGGTGTCGAGCTCGATGCGCATGGCGTCTATCTTTTTGCCGGTACCGGCGAGAATAGACGCTATTGCCCTGTATCCTGTATCGTGTATCTTGAATGTCATATAAACACCCTTGCCCTGGCGGCCACGTTCGCTATACCGACAGATATGACGGTGCACACTCCGCAGTGCATGGCGCTCGCGGAGATTGACATGCTTGCCGGTATAACGGGCTCCGCCTTGGCGTTAATATATACCTGAAACAGTCCGGATGCCGCAGCGCTTCTGCGCACGCACTCCAACGCCGCAGACAGTTTTACCACGTTGTCCGTCGTGGCGGTCATCAACATGTAACTTCCCGCCCTTAGTCGCTCAAGAATAAACCGACACGGATTGCATGAGGCAGGCACCGAAATGTATGGAGCTCTCAGTTTTATCAGTTCGGCACAGCGATTAACGTACGCCGACAGCACATCAGGCGCTGCTTCTACGCCTAAAACGTACTCGCCGTTTATCGAAAGAGAGCTCGTATCCTCCCGGTTCCTGGCGAACACTTCGCCGGCGTCTGTCATGACGTGGATGCCCGGCACGTCTGTCGGCGACGCCGTCAGCGCACCAAAATAGAAACGCGCCGGACCAAACAGAACATCGCCAGCTCGCACAACGGAGCCGACAGCTAGATCTGCGCGTATGTTGGCATAAGAGCTGTACAGGTGCCCGTCCACCAACATGCAGTGCAGGCGGCCTGCCTCTTCTGTCCATATGTCGTCCACGCTCCCCGAGGCGGCGCACACTACCGAATCGCACGCGCTGCACAACAGGCTTGCTGCCGACAATACTGTGGCGCCTTCCTGGTGCACGCGCCATGTCGCAACGGCGTCTTCACATAGAGCACGCGACTCGAAGGCGGCGACGGCGTCTTCCATTGGGGGCACCGGGTCGGCCCATCCGAACACCTTATAATACGTGTGCAGAACGCCGTCTTTAGACATCAGACACTCTGTCGGCCAGTCTAGCGCCGCCGGTGACACATACAAGGTCAGGGCGCCGGTGTCCTCGACGTCGAAATCCAGGCCGGCAAACAGGGTGTAGCCGTGTCCGGACACATGCGCCGACAACATGGTCGGTCTTGGAACAGGGCGATCTGGCATAAGCGACCAGCCACGGTCCGCGTCCAGGCCACCGGGATCGGCGCCATGCAGCACGGAAAGAAGCGAGTTAGCAGGATGCCCGACAGCCGACGTTTCCACGCCGTCTTTTTCGGACGAGCATAGCAGGAGTATGCAATATGGCAGTCTTGTCTGCTTGTTGTCTATTAGGGACAGCGCCCTATCCGCGACAGCTCTGTCGTAGTCACCTTGCTTGCCCGCGGCCAGAAAGGAGAACAGATTTTCTACCCAGAGTATAAAATCCCGCTCTCCGAACATGCGCGACCAGAAACCGCCTAGCAGCTGTTTTATGGTCGTTTTCCAGTTCATAGTTGTTCTATTCTTATGTTGTTGTTAACTATGCTGAAAAAACATATCGACGGGTTCCACCGATATGAGTTAGCAGGCGTGGTTATGTCAAGCACTCCCGTGTTGCTAAAAAAGGAATCTATCGCTCCATTCATCAATGGCATTGATGCGTTTATCGTGCATGGCAGCCGCAGCGTCGCTCCCGGCAGCGCGGTTTGACAGTAGTCTATGATGTCCGAGAAGTTCAACCTGCCGCACCCGACAGGCGTGCTGTTTATGTAGTCAGCTATTGCTTGCTTGATGTTGTCCAGCTGGTCCTTGCTGAGCTCGTTTGCA
>Ga0310694_10001694_pt1 | contig 24287 bp, 11 predicted proteins | sample 174DNAGHGhighgp2_FD_203884 | JGI IMG/M metagenome (GOLD analysis project Ga0310694, IMG submission 203884) | Sheep rumen microbial communities from Palmerston North, Manawatu-Wanganui, New Zealand - 1742 DNA GHGhigh gp2 (v2) (version 2) | ecosystem: Host-associated > Mammals > Digestive system...
ATTCCGGCGGACCGCGACCCCAAGCAGATCACGAAGAAGTACTATGTGAAGACCGCGGCCTATCAGGAGCATTTCGAGGAGTACAGCAAGATCATTCTCGCCGATGCCGTGGAAAGCATCGCCAAGGTCTGGCTGCACGCCTGGTGCCGCTACCGCAGCTGGTTCCGCGACCACGAACTGTCCTGCTCCAAGGAAAAGCTCAAGGCAGCCGAAGCCGACTACAAGGGCGCCGGCAAGATCATGGAGACCTATCCGGCCCTCATCGAGGCCAAGACTGTCTCTGTCAAGGAGGCGGAAGAAACGCTGCAGGCCCGGCAGACGGACTTGGACGACGCCCTGGCTAACAACCGCAGCGCAAAAGCGAAGACGGACGCCCGGGACCGGGCATCCGACAAGTTGAAGAAACTCCAGCGGGAGCTGGAAGACCTGCAGAACGCGCTCGACAAGGCGGTCTCCTACATCGAGATTTACCAGGCGTGCTACGTGGCCGCGCAAATCGAAGTGGCCTCCAAGGAGGAGGAAATCAAGCAGTACGGGAAGACCAGCTCGGTCTAGCCCGTACTGCTTTCTGATCAACGTTCCACGATCTCGGCCGTGGCTCCCGCCTTCACGAGGGCCTCTTTCAGGGCGTCGGCCTTGGCCTTGTCCTTGGAGGAGTATGACTTGAGGGAGACGGGCGCCTTTTCCACGAGATTCTGGGTGGCTAAACGCCCCCGGCCGGTATTCTTGGAGGCCGCCAGGACGACCTTGTCGACGGCCGGACCGGCGTCGACGAGGACGACCTCGTAGGCGGTCGATTCGGGGGATTCCGGCGGCGCCAACGTGCGGATCGGCTGGACGTCATACTGGACGGCGTTGCCTTTCTGGTCCGCGGCCTTGACCGTGCAACTGTATTCCGTGTCCGGTTTCAGGTCCGTGAATTGGAAGGAGATGATACCCTCGGTTTCTTTAATCGTTCGCCATTCGGATTCACCAGGGCCTTTCAGGAGCACTTGATAGGTGACTTGGTCTTCCGGGGTGCCATTGTCCCGGGCTTTCTCCCAGCAGACGAGGACACTCTTCTCGAACGGAAGCACTTTGAATCCCTTGTCGCCGACGGTGGGAGGATCGCAGTCTTCGACTGTCGTCTCGCCGTCCAGATAGCGCACGGAATTGCCCGCCAAGTCACCGGCGGTCACGTAGTAGCGGTACCGGTTGCCGAGTTTCAGGTTCTTGAAACGGTACGACGAGATTCCCAGCCCTTCGTGCGCAAGCTGCGAGAACGCTTCGCCGGGCGCTTGCAGGAACACTTGATAGCGGATCGAATCGTCGGGCGTGACGTTGTCTTTCGCGGCCGCCCATTGGAGGGTGAACCCGTCGCTCGCCGGTTCGGTGACGGTGATCGAACGGTCACTGACCGAGGGAGCGCGGGTATCGGCCCTTTTCGACCCCCGGCCCAGAACCAGGAAGAGGACCAGGCCGATCAAGGCGAGGCCGGCCAGGATGCCGCCGATGAGGACCCAGGGTTTCTTGCGCTCCTTCGGGACGGGCTTCCCGGTGTAGACCTTCCTGGAATAGCCGTCGACGTAGAACGGATAGGATTCTCCGCCGAATTCCAGGGAACCGATCCAGAAAGGATTGTACACCAGCCGAGTCCCCTCGGAAACATAATTGACTTGCTCCCGGGGTGCATCGTCCGATGCGGGGCCATCCTTCTCGCGGAGCGCGTCCAGGATGGTCTGCCGCTTGGCCTTCTGGCAATCCCGGAGGCTTTGGGCATAGAGTTCAAAGGCCGTTCCGGCCGGCACTTGGCCGAAATCGAACCGTTCGGCATAGAGGTCGTTGGTATCCACGATGTCATCGCCGACAAGCTGCGAGGACGGCATCGCGACCATCGAATTCCGCACTGGCGTGCCGGGCGCATGGGTGTCTTCCTGCCGGATCCTTTCTTCCCGGATCTGCCATTCCCACATCGGGGCGTAGACCGGCTTGAGCGGAAGCTCCGCCTGGGCGACCTGCTCCTTGAAGGCTTTCTCCACGGAGTGTCTCTGGCCGAAGAATTCCCGGACCAGGTTCCGGGCCTCCTGCTCATTGACCCGGAACGGAATTCGGGCGTCCGGCCGGCGGATGGTCGTCTCCTTGGCCGGGAAGGCGTCCAGCGCGGCGCCGCACTTCGGGCACACCGCCGGCGCCTGGTCGGAATAGATGTATTTCGCGCCGCAGGAGCAGGATTTCACCTGCACGGTTAAAGTCCTTTTCTTGTCGAGCAGGGTACCGTCCAGGGACGTATAGTTCTCATTGGAAGGGGAGACCCGGATGAAGGGCTCTTCCTGGAAGCCGTTCCGGACGAACGCGCGCTTGTGCACGGACCTTGTCCGGGCCGGAATGAAGACCTTTTCCAGGTTCGTGCAATTCGGGACCACCTGGTCTCCGATGATTTCGACGGTCTTCCCGAAGATGAGGCTGCAAAGGCTGCCGTAGTTCTCGAAGGCCTTTTCGCCGACCGCCTTGACTTGGCAGAGGTCGCTGAAGCGGTTCATGTCCAGGGCGACCGGCCCCTTGTCGAGGGCGAGGAGCGTGTGGTCCCGGACTTTGAAATGGGACGGGTCCAGGCTCTCGCCGAATTCCCAGTAGGGGGTGATGGTCAGTCCGTCCTCCTCCAGGGTGCATTCGCAGGAGTAATCCACATTCTCGACGACCTTGCCATTGATCTTCCAGTAGGACAGGATGCAACTCGCATCGGCGACAGCCTTGACCAGAATCTTCTCGCCGACGGCGAATGCGCCCGAATCCACCTCCTCGCCCCGGATGTACGCGTGGACCTTTCCGCCCGCCTGCTGTTCCAGCCGGAGCGGGGCGGTTCTGTGGATCGTCGGCCACTGCACGCCTTCGTCGGGGTCGGGCGAGGTGGGAAGTTTCTTGCAGATATAGGCGAGGACGGACACTTCCTGGTCCGATCCGGCCTGGTTGGCAGACAGCGATCCGAAGGAGGTGACCGTCTTGCCCGAAGCATACGTGATACGGAAATTCCGCAGGAGCAGGAGCGCCGAAATGTAGGCCGGGAACTTGCCCAGCATACTGTCCTTTCCGTACGAAATCTTCTGGATCGAGGAGTCGGGAAGACGCCACAGCCTCGACTTGAAGAGGTCGGAATCGAACCAGGGCCGCTGGACGCCCACGGACCGGTATTCGAAGGAGAAGGATTCGATGGGGTCGGTATACTGGGAGTTCAGCCGTTTCCTGATGTCGGAAGAGGCTTGCGCCAGCAGGTCGTCCACTTCTTCCTTGCCGACATTGATGGAGCACCAGGGCTGGTTCAGGACATCGCCCGGGAACAGGAAGGTGGTGGCGAACGAATCGCCGGTCAGGTCCGTCTGGACGGACAGGTCGGCCTGGCACTTGTCTTTCAGCTTGGCCCAGGCGGTCAGGGGACTGCTGGCCATCACCTTCTCGCGGAATTTCAGATGCTTTTCCACTTCCTGGCGCAACCCGCCGGCGGTCCAGAGCGCTTCATTCTCGGCCAAGGCCGCCTTGAGCTTGGCCATTTCGATCTCCCGCTCTTCGGGCGAGAGGGTTTCCGAGGCATTGAGGTTCTGGATTTCCTCCTTAAGGGTGAAATCCCGGTCCCGGAAGGCGGAGTACCGCCGATTCTTTTCCGAGGGGACCGTCAGGCCGTTCTCGTCCTGGACGAACAGGAACTCTTCGGCCTTGCGGAACGCTTCCTTCTCGGACGCGCTCAACGAGTTTTCCGCGATTTCCGCGGAGGTCAGGATTCCTTGATATACATCCCACAAGAGATCGCCCGTGTCCGCCGCCGGGAACAGACTCTTGACGGGCCGGTTCATGATCCGCGAAAAGTCCGCCCGCTGATTGAGGAAGGATACCGCCGTGGCGGCATCCTTCTCAAACAGGAGTCTCAGGCTTTCGGGCGAAAAGATGAACTGAAAGTCCAGCGGAAAACTGAGGAACTTGTTGTCTCCGGTGTTGTAGATCTGCTGGACTTTGGTATAGATCGCCAGTAGCGCGTTCGCGTCCATCAGGCCCAGTCTTTAATGCTCGGGAGGGGATCCGGGGATTTCTCCAGCACGTGGCACCGGTAGCCGATGATCTGCATGCCGGGGATGGTGATCCGGGACTGGTTCTGCTCAATGCCCACTTCCGTCCCGTCGTGTTTCTTGTTGTCCAGGTAGGAGACGTTGCCCTTGGCGCCGATGCCGAAGAAGCCGATGCTGACGCCGAGCCCGCCATCGTGCGACACTTCGTCATACTTGTGCTTGAAGTCCCGCGCAATCTGCGTGTCGTGGAAATCGAACACCACATCCTTGACGATGAGCATCGCCGTCGGGTAGGCGGGGAGAATGCCCTCGGGCTTGGCGCCGCCCGAGCTCAGGATCGTTCCGGTCTTGCCCTCTTCCGACCCGGGGGCGAAACGCCAGCTCTTGCTGGCCAGGAACGAAGGTTTGAACCAAGGCCGGACGATGTTGACCTGGCAGAGCTTGAACGAAACATCCACGTTGGTCAGTTCCAGGCCCAGGTCCAGTTCCTGGAACTGGGCGTCCTTCCCGTAGTTGTAGTGCTGCTTGTGGAACCAGGAGGTGGAAGTCTGGTCGATCTTCAGGCTGTTGTTGTTGACATCCGAGTTGGTGTGGTCCTTGTACCGCTGCATGCTGAAGGTGAAGTCCGTCCAGCTGGAAGCGTGGGCGAAATTGGCGGGGCTGATGGTCGTGAAGGGGAACTCGATTCCGGAGACCAGGCCCGTCATCATCGAGCGCTGGAGAATCTCCTTGTACTGGGCTTTCAGCAGGGAGAGGTCCTTCTCCGTGAGGCTTGCGATTTCGGCGGAGATTTGCTCGATTTGGTTCTTGTACCCCTGGTTGACCCAGGCATCCATCGCCGCGTTGACCCTGAGGCGATAGAGACTCGCGTTCAGGGCCCAGTCGTGGACGGCTCTGGCGTCGCCCCCGGCGCCCGCTGCGATCCTGCGGTTGTTATACTCCAGGCAGGCGTCGATGTAGGCCGCCATTTTTGCGTTGTAGGCCTCGACATAGGGGCTGTCCACTTCGACCGGCGTCTTCTCGTCCGACAGGAGGTCCGTCGCCTTCATCACGGTCGTGGTCAAGATGGACCGGGCTTTGGCGAGTCTCTCCTTGGCTTTCTCGTCCAACTCGTAGTGCGCGACCTCGCTCATCATCAGGACCCTGCTGTAGACGTCCACGAGGGAGCCTTCGTTCTCCAGCACGGCCAGTCCGGTCTTTTCCTTGTCCGAGCGACCGGAGACGTCCGGAATGAAGTTGACCATATTGGCGAAGTTCTCCGCCTGCATATACAGCAGGGTGGTCCTCTCCGCCTTCAGGACTTCCAGGTCCGCTTCGGAGAGCCCTTCCGTCTCCTGATTGACGATGGAACCTTCATCAGACACCGGCACTTTGTCGTAGGTGATCTTTTCCGCTTCTTCCGCGGCGGCTTCGGAAAGGGGTGCGGGAGCCTCCGGCACGTCGGTCGCCTCCGCTTCCGGGGCCTCCTCGGCCTCCTTCGCGTCGCCGAGGGCCTTCACGGCCGCGAGCTTGGGATCCGTGTCCTGCTGGCTCGCTTCCTTGGCCTTCTGGGCTTCCAATTCCTTCGCCCTTCTGCGCCGCTCTTCCTCGTCTGGATGGGCGTCGTCGGTTTCCACGGCCATCTGTCTGTTGGCAATCTCTTCGACCCGGCGTTTGATGATCTGATTCACCACATTGTCCATCGCGTCCTCGGACGCTTGGGATGCTTTGCGTTGCGACGGCGTCTTGGCGCGGATGACGCCGCTCAGCCCTTCGGTCGCGAACTCGAACTGCTCCGGGGTGACGGGCACGCCCGGGGTCAGCCAGCAGAAGAAGTTGTCTTCGCTGGCATTGGCGACATCGCCACCCGTGGTGAAGATGTCGTAAATCTGGCCCATGAGCCCTTGCATCAAGTTGGCGGAACCGATGGCGTTCTTGGTTTCCTCTCCGAGGTGTTCAAGGTTGGTCTTTTCTTTTTCGTCTGCCATGGTCAAAAGGTATTAGTTCGGGAATCAAGGTTAGTGCGTACTGCGAAAATGCTAAAAATTAATGAATTTAGCAAGGTCTGTCCGGTAAAAAAGGGAGGGCGGAACTACGGTCTCACATACCGGTCTCCCGTCTGCGCTTTCACCGCCTCGATGAACGCGGGGGCGTAGGCGGGGTTGGTGCGGCGGCCGGGAACGATGACGCCGTTCTGGGAAGGCTGCATGGTCTGGTCGTTGTGCTTGACGATCAGAAGCTTGGCGAGCTTGTCCCAGCGGTCCATCATCTTGGCGGTGTAGGCCTCCGTCTTGGCGGTGAGGAGAGTTACGCGCTCCTGGTGGGTGAGGTTCGTGACCTGCTTCTCCAGTTCGGGCTGTTCGGCGGCGTAGAAGTCCTCCAGCTCGGCCTGGGCTTCGCGGAGGTCGCCGATCATCGCGCTCCAGCGAGGATAGACCATATTTGCCACCCAGTTGTTCATCCAGAAGGCGCTGTCGAAGCTGAACTCGCGGATGTTGTTGTTCTCACGGCGGAAGGGCTCCGGAACGCGGTTGATGCTGCAGTAGACCGGAACATAGGCCACCATCGTGGCGTCGTCCATGTTGAAGTAGGTGACGCCGCCCACCTCGTCGGGCAGGAAGGAACGCATCTGGCACACCATCGTCATCCCGCTCTGCTGGCAGCCGATGGGGCGCTCGCGGAACATCTTGGTGCCGTCGGGAGCCTCGTAATTGACCGGCTGGTTGCGGTAGGGGGAGGCCCACGGGCCGGCGGAGACATCGGCGGTCATGTCCAGGGCGGTGCCCTCGTAGTGGTCGCGCATATCGGCCATCACGTCCCGGACGCTGAGGGGCTTGTCGGGCTTGATCCACAGGGGGAGTTCGTCGCAGATCTCGGTGTGGCCGTTGATGAAGGGAAGGTAGGCGTCCATCTTCTCCTTGTCATAGTGATGGCGGAAGAAGCTCCAGACGCGGGCTTCGCAGTAGCGGATGGCGCTGAAATCGAGCGGACCGTAAGCCTCGCGGAAGCTGAAGTCCGCGTCGGGACCGTCGTACCAGCCCATTTCACGGGCGAAGGAGATGACATCGGCGCTGTACATGCATTCGCCCTCGACGATGCCGTAGCCCTTCTTCTTGTCAATTTTCTTCGCCTGCGGAAACTTCCGGATGCGGCTGGCGTTGGCATAGGCCGAGATGCAGTCGTCCGGGACGCGGCGCGCCACCCACACGGCGCCCTTGCGGCCGGGGCCCTTGCCGATGAGTTCCATGATCCAGGCCTCCTGCGGGTCGCAGACGGCGAAGGATTCGCCCGAGGCGCTATAACCGTATTCCTGCACGAGGTTGTGCATCACTTCAATGGCCTCCCGGGCCGTCGCGCTGCGCTGCAGGGCCAGGTGCATCAGGGTGAAATAGTCCAGCGCGCCCTCGGAGCGGGCCAGCTCGTCCCGGCCGCCCCAGGTGGTCTCCACGATGGTGACCTGCCGTTCGTTCATCAGGCCCACGACGCCGAAGGTGTAGTCCGCCTGGGCGACGTAATGCACGGGGGACTGGGGACCCCAGCCGCGGATGGCGACCATCTCGCCCGGCGCGTGCTTCCCGGCCGCGAACCAGTCCAGCGGCTGGAGGAAGCCGAAGCTGTCGCAGTTGTAGGTGCAGATCACGCTTCCGTCGGCGGAAGCCAGCTTGCCCACGATGAGGTTCGTGCAGGGGAATCCGGCCACTGTCGCGAGGGACAGGAGGACCGTCAGGAACATTTTTTTCATATCTATCTGTATTAGTTACTTACAAAGATAAGAAAAGTCCCTGGAAAACAAAGGACCCGGCGCTTCCAGGCGTCGGGTCCGAACTGCAGTTTTTAGAGAACTCTTACTTGATGTTGAGCAGCAGCTCGAAACTGTCCTTGGGGGAGAGCTTCTTCTGTTTCGGCTCGAAGATCTTGAGTTCCTCCGTGTCCTCCATCTCGATTTCGACGGACACCACTTCGATGTCCTCGTCGCTTTCGGGATCGTACAGGAAGTACATGGCCGGACGTTCTTTGAAGAGTTTCAGGCATTTTTCCTGGCTGCCTTGTCGGAGGGTGACGTACACCATGTCGATTCCATTGGTGAAGGTATCTTCGCCTCTCCGCAGGTGGACAAGGAGCGTTCCCCGGTCCGGATCCTCGACGATGACATCGTCTTCTTTCGTTCCTTTGTCGAGGAGTTTCAGCTTTTTCCCCGAACAAAGAATATCGGAGAGTTTTCCTTCGGAGCCCACCCCTTTCAAAGTGTATTCGATTTCCGTCCGGTATTCCTTCTCGGAGTTCAGCAGAATGGTCTTTGGCTGCATACCCTTCTCTATCTTGAATGTCCGAGTGGCGTTGGCGGCGTCCTTTTCCAAGTCATAAAGCAGCACATCGGCACGTTGATACCCCCCCTCGTCAAAAGAGATGCCACCTGCCTGGATGGTGCGGGGAACCAGTTGATTGAGGAGGGTCATGTCGATTTGGCGGTAGGAGTCGAAAACGTTCTCGAATGTTACTTTGAAAACAGGATGCTGCATCGGGAACCCGATAAAATCGGAATCCGAATTGAAGCTGAACGTCACGGTATAATCGATGCCTCTCCGCATCTCGGAGAACGGTGCAGCATTGATGGAGTAATAAGCGACGGGGCTATCCTTGGTGAGTTTGATCGATTCCTCCGATTTCCGCATCTTGACTTCGTGTGCGACGGCGTCGTCATAAGGGACGAACAGTTCCACGCCGATTTCGGTAATCCCCAGGGCATCGAAATTCAACGGGGCGGAGAAGATGATCTCGTTCACCGAGAACGGACCTTCTCCGAGACGGACGACCGTTACCTGTTCGTCCGGGTTGAACTGGGTGTCCTTGGTGGAGATGATACCCTGCGGACAATACTGATATTGCTGGGCTTTTTGTTTGTCGAAGACATAGGTCCGCTTGGTCACCGTCTTGTCCGTGCGCTTCTTGTATCGGTAGCCGACTTTCATATCGGCGTTGAAATGGATGGTCGACACCTTGTCGGACGTCTGAGCCGCCTGATTGCCCTTGGCCGTCTGTGCGGCTTTCTGTTCCGGGGTAAGATTCTCCGTATCCGAGGTCGGAGGGGTGTTTTGTTCGGATGTTTTCTTTTTCTTCTTGTATTCTTCGTACTCTTTCTCGTTCAAGCCTTTCTCCTTGTTCTCCGCCTTCTTGATGAGTTCGTCGTAATCCTCTGCCGGGTAATTGGCGGCCTCCCATTCCTCCTTGGAAATAAATCCGTTGTGATCGGTGTCAACCTCATTGAATTCTTCCAGGAGCAGGGTCGTCTTCTCATTGTCCGCCGGAACCTGGTCCGTGTCGGACGGGGTTGGCTTGAGAGGCTTGTTGGACTCGTTCTCGGCCTTGAAAGGTTTCTTGGTGGCTTCTTGGTCCTGAGTCAGGATTTGTGCCGCCCTATCCTTGAAGGATTGGGCGGTGGCTTGGGCCTCCTTCTGAGCGTCTGCGCCCGGTTTTCCAGTGGCATCGGCGCCAGGTTTTCCGGTAGCGTCAGCACCCGGTTTTCCGGTAGCATCGGCACCCGGTTTTCCGGTAGCATCGGCACCCGGTTTTCCGGTAGCATCGGCACCCGGTTTTCCGGTGGTATCGGCGCCCGGTTTTCCGGTAGCATCGGCGCCCGGTTTTCCAGTGGTATCGGCACCCGGTTTTCCGGTAGCATCGGCGCCCGGTTTTCCGGTAGCGTCAGCACCCGGTTTTCCCTGTTCTTCGTTATTGTTCAATGCACTGTAATCCTCGAAAGGAAGCGGGGTGATGTCGAACAGTTCTCCACTCATCAGGGACTTGACGATGGACAGCGCCCCCGGGTCGTCCGCCGGAATCGGCGAGCCGGTGCCGTCGGTCGTGTAGTCGATGTTCGTGATTTTGATGTCGCCATTGCTGATCAGTTCGTGGAACATCACATCCACGTCCACATCCGCAGCCACGACAATGGACAGGTCGTCCTTGTCTTTCCCTTCCTGGACGTTTTTGCCGTAGTCGAAATCCAGGTCGGCATTAAAATGGTGCTCCCAATACTCGTCCGTCTTGTCGAAATCAACTTCGATCTTGAGGAAGCAGGCCGGCCGCAGGCCGTAATAGTTGAGCTCGTACTTGACGGCAATCTGGGTCTGGGGCGTGTTGTGGAGCAGATTCCAGATTACCTGGGCCTCTTGTTCGCCGAGTTTGACGGAAAAAGCGGCCGTCTGTTTCCCGCAGAGGGAAGGGGTCGTTTTCCCAAACATCCGGACGGTAACCTTTTCTTCTTTCTCCCCTTCCTTCGGGGCATCCTTTCCGCTTTGCCCGAACATGATGAGTTCGGCTGTACCGGACTCGATGAGAACAGGGACAAGCTTCGCTTTGGATCCCTTTTCGTTCTTCAGTTCCTCCAGAATGGTCTTCAACTCCTCATCGGTCGGACCGAGTTCCGTTTCCAATACCAGCGAGCCCCCGATAGCCCTTTCGGCCTTCTCGTCTTTCTGATGTTCCTTGACGGTTCCTTCCATCCAAGCGACAAAATGGAGCCTGCTTCCGTTGCCGGCGATCTTGACTTTCTCGGAAGGCAGATAGTGGTAGAGGTTCTCGTCCTGGTTGTCCTGGAAGAGGTTATAACCTGCGATGCTTAGTCTTTTTTCAGTGGATAACATAGTGGTAATTACGTTGTTTGTTGTTCGTTTTCCGGTTTACAGTCTGACTATTCGGCCATTATTTGTCTTTCATGAGACGTTCATTTAAGCGCTCGACCATGGAGGCCTCTGTATCACTGCCAAAATCAAGATAAAAACGAAAAGATTTGCTGCCATTGGTAGTCGGATCTTCCGTTCGGACGAATTGGTATTCTCCAAGGACTTTGGGCAGATTGGGGTCGATATAATTGCCAATCCAAATTCCGTTGATCTCCCGGTAATAACCCGGTTGTGACCAGCGGGAGTTCGAAGCGTGAATGGCTTTGGTCCAGGCGGCAATCAGCATTTGCTTGACCTCTTTGGCGGAGGCGTCTGTCGCGAGAAGACCGCGGAAGCCACTGAGTTTGTCATACCAGGGAAGCGCCCGCAAGAATTTCCGGAGCAGTCTGTCGTCGGAGTATCCCAGTGGCGCCTGGGCGTGGTAACCGAGAACCACCGCATTGGGGAAAAGCTCCTGGTACATCCGCAGGATATTCTCCCGAAGGGAGTTGCAGGCAATGAAGACAATCAGTTTCACATTCGTGAAAGGCCCTTCAGAGAAGTACAGCGAATTCAAATCGAAGGCTGGTGCGCATTCGTATTGGGATTTGACGGCGGTCTTGGTGAACGTGAGACGGGAAGTAAGGCCGGGGGAATAATAGTTGTGCGAATCATCCTTATAATAATCGGAACCGTAGTGATGTCCTGAGAAGAACAGCACATCCGCTTGCCGGAAGCGCTTGGCGACCCTCGGCATCAACTCTTCTCTGGTAAAATAAGGAATGTATCCGCCTTCTTGCATAATAATACTTCCATCGATGGAAGCCAGTCTTCCGAGGTCCTTCCGGTCTTCCGGGGTGTCGGCATACAGCAGGGACAGATCCAAGATCACCTTCCCGGGATCCTCGGCGTTCTTTTTCTTCACGGGATAATCATAGAGGTCACCATCGTGGGCAAGGTTTAACAGGTCTTTTCCTGATCCGAACAGGCGGCGGAGGCGGTTGGTATAGTCAATACCGGAGATTTTGATGGTTTTTGGGGAGTTTTCGGGCATAGCGAATTCTTTTTTTTTCAAATATAGGAATTATTCTTTTTTTTGCAAAACACTTGTATTTAAAGAGTTAATTATTTATTTTTGTAACAACCAAAATCCCCCTTGCCTATGATGTGCTTGCTTAACTCGTTCCGCGTACCGGGTATCGACAACATCTTGATCTATCCCGACGACGTGGATCCCTACCGATTCCATTATTTCAATACGACGCCCCGGCTGGCTGTGGACAGCAATACCAAGCTGCCGATGCTGTCGTATATGCTGATCGCCCGCAACCCCGATTATGTCATCGCCAAGGACCAGGTGGACTTCAAGAGCGCCGAACTTCAGAGGGGGGCGCTGACGATGACCACGGACTTGGGACTGTCTGACCAGGAGGAAAAAACGATCCGTGACTATCTGAGAGATGTGAAGCTGGAAGATACGGACTATCTCAGAATTCTCAAGTTCATCTTGCCCAAGGTGCACGCCGCCCTGGAGGAGCGCCGGGCGAAGTCCATGGAGAAGAAAATCAAGCTGGGTCCCGTCGATGCCACCGAAGGTTCCTGCAGTTTCGAACTGCTTGGCAATGCGGGCGACGACTCTTTCCTGAAATATGCGTCCCAGAATGTGAAGCCGACCCTCGGCGGTGACTTCAAGGCCAGTTTCGTGTCGACTTTCGGAAGGGAGGGTTCCCAGTTGGTATGGCAGGCACTCCATCCGGAGGTGGAAGGAAGCGGGAATAAGCGCGTGTCGGGTACGACCCACGCGGTCGTGAGGTATGCGATGACCGGCCACGCTTCCGTTCCCGCTCTCAATATCAAGGTCACAGCTACGGCGGGTGACACGTACGATTATTTCAAGAAACTGGGCAACCAAGACACTTCCGCCACGGCGGACGGCAAGGCGGTTATGACGGAGGCGGCCGTCGAGGACATCGTCCACTCGGAAGAATTCCTCAGCAAGGTTGTCCACGTGGAGATTGAAGACAAGGATGGCCTTCTTCCTCCGGAACTGCAAAGGCAAAATGCCGACTTGGTAAGCTCCCTGATCGGAACGACCACGGATCAGATTATGTCGGCGCTGTTTGAAGAGGTCCCCGCTTTGAGTGTCCGGGCCGACCAAGAGGATGCAGACAAATCTTCTTCCTATTATAGCCTGGCGAACAGGAATGAAGAAGAGTTGAAAAAAATCAAGGATTTCACCGTGGAAGTGAATAAGAACACGGTCATCCCCATCAACCTGTATTCCCAGGGCGGCATTCTCTACTCGATGACGAAGAGCCAGGTGGACAAGCTGGTCCAGATCTGCAACCTGACGCAGGCGGCCATCACGACCCGGGCGATCCCCGTCAACTGCTATGCGCGGTTCGAGGAGGACGAAATCGAAGCCATCCACGTGGATGTCAAGTTCGAACCGGAGCCGCCCTACGATATCTATGCCGCCGAGTCCAACCCTCCTTTCATCTTCAAGGGCAATAACGACCAGTATATGTTCTATGTCTCCTATCCTGCCAGTGCACATGGCAGTCCGGGCATAGATACGCTCAAATACAAGACCACCATTGCTTACCGAGGAAAGAAGGCGCTGTCAAGCCGCTGGACGACGATCGATGTGGGCGAAATCGTCATCTCCTATGCCGCTCTCGGATATCTGGACATCAAGTGCCAGGCTTTCGACATCGACTGGCGGCTCATTGAGAAGGCTCTCGTGGATATCCGGTATCTCGGAGCCGAGAACGAGCCTGACACAAAAACTACGCTGTGCCTGACGGCAGAGGAACGCTCGATCAACTGGTCTTGCTACAAGCACGGATGCGAGAGCAACGAGTATGCCTATTCGGTCCGTTTCATCTACAAGGATGGCCGGCCCGACGACGTGATTCCGGAGCGACGGGCCACTTCCTCCTCACTGATTGTCGACGATATGCTGGAAGGGTCGGTTTCCGCCACGTTTGTGGTGGGATTCGATACGGACACCGTCAAGGATGTCATGCTGAACATCTACCATGGAGGGATGACCTATACTTATACTTTCGCGCAGCCTGAAGCGTATCTCTGGTCCTGCCGCTTGCGGCAGGGCGACTCCAAGGAATTCACCTATCAGTATGTCATCCGATATGTGGAGAACGGCGAGTTGGAGACATTGCCGATGTCCGGCCCCATCTCGGACCCCTCCCAGGTCGAGCCGCTTACCGTCAACAAGAAGGAAAGGAAGCTCATCTTGATGAGCGGCGCTTTCCCGTGGGCGAACTGGGCGCAAGTCGCCGTGCAGGTGGAGTATGGCGACGATTTCAGCGACATCATTCCTTTGTCTCCCGATACCCCGCAAGTTCAGGTGAAGGTCAAGGCGCGTGACACTTCCTTGAAGTTCCGCTGCACGGCCTTTCTTGTCGATCACAACAATGTGCCCTATCAGCTCCCGACGGAGGAGTGTTATCCGATCTTCACATTGAAAGAACCCCCTAAAGACACGGAATAAGCCTATGGATAAGAAACCGAGCCCCTTCTGGGAAAAAGTTGGGGAAATAATGAATGTGTACATGGATTCCAAAGGTCCGAACTGGATCAATGGTCAGCTTGACCTGGCCCGGACGATGGAAGGGATGGACGCAGAGGGGAGGGTAGTCCAGTTTTCTGCACCTGCCCTTAAGTTTAAAACGCGTTCTTACACGGGTGGTCCGATTTCGTTCTGGTTTACAAAAGATGATGAGGAAGAATCAGACGGAAAGCCGGTTCGCCTTCATTGTGAATTCGAGACGGAAGAGACCCGACCGGACACGAAACCTTTGTTGCTGACCGAAGTAGGCATCAATCTGCTCATCGAGGACACCCAGCCCATCAAGCACAAACTGACGGTCAACTATTGTACCACCAGACCTCAGATAGTCACCGGCTACTGTTCACTGACAATGAAGGAATTTCTGTTCCTTCAGTCGAAATTGACCCAGGAGAATGCCGTGCATCTCGACTGGGATAGCGTCATCCGGTGGTTCGACGTTTCCAAGCCCGAGATTCTGGAAGCTCTCAAGTCCAAGGATTCGAAGCAACAGAAGCCCAGCCCTATGTCCACTCGGTTTACCGGCTCGGTCCCTGTCGTTGTTCCCGAAACCAGCGAAAGCGCATATAGTGGTGTCGACAGCCTGCTTAAATGGGAGCATTACCAGGTTTCGGAGCAATACCATATTTGGTTCAAGAACACGATGTCGGATGATACTTACGAGTTCCTTCCACAGGAATTCCGTATCAAGGCCGACCCGTTGACCAATGCGCCGATGATGTCCATCGATATGAAGATGGGAACGCCGGGTGATGTGTCCACCTATCGTGTCATCGTAGGATTCGAGATCGCTCCCTATTATCATCCCCGCGCCAAACGCGATCTGTATCGCCTGATTGAGAAACGTACGAAGAACAGAGTTACGTACTGCAAGTTGAACTATGGTGGCTATGATCCGGAAAATGTCAAGTTCGAGTGGGCCGGTGACGATACCTTCGCCATTCTCAAGGAATACGACATCAAGAAACTCGCGGTCAACAGCGAAATCAAGACATCCCCGGATTCCTCGTTCCGGATCGCTTTGGAAACATCGGTTTTCGGCTTGACGCGTCTCAAGGATTTTCTCAGCGGAGAAAGAGAAACAGAGAAAGGGAAAGACGCCCTGTCCATCGGGGATGTGATCCTGACCGTGAAGAATGGTATGAAAGCGGAGCCGTTGGCAATCAGACGGAGTGTCATCTTGGACCTGCGTCAACTCTCCGGTGTGACCTTGCCCATCGAACAGCTGCCTGGATTGGATAAGAAAATCACGATTCCCTATCGTGTCCAAATTACCAACAAGGGAATCTATGACTTGAAGATCGACGGGTTCGAGATGTCCCTGCTTTCCGAGAAGGAGCAAAAAAAGGTTCTTTCCGTCCGAAATGCCATTCATAGCCTGACGCCCGTGTTCTCTGCCCTCGGTGGGGTACTGAAGAAAGGGGAGACCGCAGTTGTTGAATTGGACCGCGCCCAGGCACTGGAACTTTCCAAGAAAGACAAATTTTTTGGAATTACCGTCCGGGATTATTGGACCACCCTGTTGTGCGAGCCACACAGCGTCTCCCTGCAGGGGGTCGATATAAAGGACATCCTGGAATCGTTCAAGTCCGTCCGCGATGTCCAGTTGTGGACGCTTTATGTCCGCGCCTGTTTCCCTTGGGCCGGGTTCCCCGATTTGTCCAAGATTATGTTGGAATTCAAGAACGAGGCACTCGGCCTCAGATCCTCCACCGAATTGGCCCGGGGTGTTTCCAGTGTCGACCATGTCCTCACGGACAACCTCCTGTCCATCCTTGGAACGCAGACCAGCAAGGGAAGGACCTTCCAGTACCGCCTTCAAGTGACCACCTCCTCTGGAGACAGCGGCTGGTCCAACTGGGTCGACGCGACCGAGGACCAGATCGATTTCTTTGATATCACCGAACAAATGATCAAACCTTTAATCCCCTAAGTTATGATTACCATCCCCGAAGTTTTCACTTACAAGAACATCACGGTCTATCCGGATGACGAATCGTGCAATCGGTTCTACTGTCTGAAGTCGACACCTGAGATCCGTATGCAGGACGGAAAACCCGTCTTCAGCGGCCTGTTCTGGACGGACAAAGGCGACGGTTCCATGGAAACCACGGCGGGCATCGCCGGCGGTTGGATCAATTTCGATGCAAATCTCGGCGTTTCCGAGGAAGAGAAAGCCGAAATTATCAAGAAAATCAAAGAAGGAAAATTCCAGGAAGAGCGACTGAAGAAGATCCAGGAACTGGACAACGAGCGGAATTATTATCGTCAGAAAGCGCTCGATATGTTGAATGGCTCCGATATCCATCAGACGAAAACCACCATTGATACAAGAAACGGTGTTTCAAAGACGACCAAGACGACGGTCACGACAACGACGGAGAGCTTGAACTCGCAGGGACTGACCCCCAGCGTTCCGTTAAAGGTCGGTGAAGTCGAACTCGCCGCCATCGATTTTACGGAAGGCACGGTAACCTTGCTGGAAGAGGCTGGAACCGACATTGTCAAGTATTCGTCGGCTGGCGGTCCTGCCAATACCGTGGCTGATAACAATGCCGCTTTTGCCTTGTCATTGACATCCACGGGCGCAGCCATCTGGTATAAGTGCTTGCAACAGGGGTCTAAGGCAATCAGCATTCAATATGACCTCAAGTTTTTGATGCGTCTTCCCAGCCTCAAGGTTCGTGCTTATGTTGCGAGTATGCAAAAGCAGGTCCTTCAGAAGGACATTGAAACGTGGTATCACGATGGCGCTTGTGGATCTCAATGGCGGGAAAGGTCTGTTACCGGTATTACCAAGTCTCTGGTAGATTCTGGCGTCATCAAGATTGATATTGATAAAGGATCTACGAAGATTTCCGACGAATATGTTTCCAAGATCTACGACGCCGTGATGGATATTCTGAATAAGAAGGTGGAGCAGATTTTCGATGCAAAATTCGCGGAATTGTCGGAGGATGAGCGGAAAAGCGTCGCACTGGAGACCGTGACCGATGAATTGAGGTCCTTTATGGAGATTTGCTTCGAACAGCGGGACGTCATCGAGTGGAAGGTCGCTCCCCAGGGTACTATTCTCAATTTCCTTGAGAAGGTTAGTGACGAGGACAAGAAGACTATCTGCAAACTGGTGGATATCGCCGATCCGGTGGTCAAGAACCTGAATGTCATCGCAAGCGTGTCCGCCCCTTGGGGAGAGGCTCCTTACTGCACGAATGTCGGCGTTGATGTCAAGCACGTACAGGAAGGCAAGGAGGACAACATTATTTCCCTGTCTTTCTCGGAAGGAGAGAAAACCAAGAACTGTTACTTCCACGCAATGGATCCTAAGAAGGTCGGCAAGCTTTACTATCGTGTACACGCCACCTTCAAGGAGATGGGCTACGATCCGGTGAAGAAGAAGTATCCGTATGAGACCGACTGGATCGAGACCAACGGCAATGTCTTTGTCACCATCGGCCATTATGGCGTCGTGGACCTGCTGTTCCGTCCGCATCCGATGCTCGCCTCATTGAGCGGAAGCTGCCAGGTTACCGACATAACGGTTTCCGTCAAGTATGACAGCCCGAACCAGAAGGATTGGGAGTCTTTCATCCTGAATCCGAACACGTCGGAAGGCGAGCGGTTCTTCCGCCAGCTGGATCACGTGGTTCCGCTTCCCGTCCAGTACAAGTGCACCTATGTCCTGGCCAATTCGGAGAAGATCGAAACGCCTGTGATGAATTTCTACCCTGCCGGAGACGGTTCGTCCATCGTATATACCCCGCTGCCTTTCGCAACGATCGACGTTCCTGTCAGCGTCCCCTTCATTCCGGCGGATGACGTGTCGTCCATCCGGGTCAATATCTATTATGAGGACACCTCCAAGAAATTCGACAATACGGATTATGTCACGCTTGCCCGCGGAGACGATTTCGAGCAGGTGACGGCCCATTTCGCCGTCCTCGATTCGGACAAGAAGGACTTCAAGTATGACTACAATGTCGTATCGAGCCGCCACGCATTCCGCTCTCCGGACAAATTGAAGGGCGAAGGAACGATCTTGCTCCCCCTGCAGAAGGTCGATGTCTATACTAACGTCATCAAGCAGACTACGCAGTTCATCTCCTGCCTGCTGAATATCGAAAGTATGGACGGCTCCCTGAAGGAAGAACTCATCATCGAGCCTGATTCGGCGAACAAGATCGAGATCATGTTCCACTCCGAAAAGGATGTCAAGGGTATGGAATTCAAGTATTCCATGCAGCTGTTCGACATGGAGGGCGGATGCCATTCGGCCGAAGGCACCTGGAAGGGCGGCACGTTGATGCTGGTCAAGCCGAAGGATAACAATTAACTATTAACTGATTAACAAGTAACATTATGCTGAGCCTCTCACCCCCGTTCCTGACGTTGGGAGACGTGATGGTTTTTCGCGACGACGTCGATCCTGAATCATTCTATTACATCTGTCAACGTCCTTCGCTCGCGAGGGACAATGACGGGAAACCGGTCATTTCGGTTTACTGTGTCCTGCCGGAATCCGGGGTGAGAAGCGAAGATGACATCCTGGAGGCCGGACTGAACTTGGATGTGGACCTTTCCGTTTCGGACGAGGAGCTCAAGGAGGTGAAGAAACTCATTCAAAAGAGTTTCGGAGTCACTCCCAAGCGCCTCTCTAACGCGCCGTTGCACGACGGGAAGGTCCAGTTCAGCATGGCACAGTCCAATGCCGATTCCGACTCTTCCTGGTTTGTCACCTCCGGAGTCTCTCCCTCGATGGTTGGAAGCAACCGCGTCAGCCTGTGCGTCCGTGCCAGCGGCAAGGACGCTGAGACGCTGATGGCCGCCGCCGTCGAGGGAGTGGTCCCCGCCTGTGTCTACTACAGCCTCAACCTGATCGGCGTTTCTCCGGTCTATCACGCCCGGATGCATGCGAATATGGAAACCATATACCAGCGGGTCCAGGAGACTTCAAGCGTGAATGCCATCTTCACCAGTGTGAGTGTCGACAAAATCCTTTCCGACCTGGAGAGTTCCAAGATGCTCACCGTTGAAATCGAAGAGACGGATCCGGATATCCGTTCCGAGGCGATGTCCAGCCTGATGAGCGAATTGAAGTCTAAGGTGATCGACGCGTTCTTCCAGCCGGTTCCCCTGGAGAAGAACGAGACCAGCGTGGGTGATAAGGCCACCCAGGTGATCCACTCGATCATCGGCGGTGGCTACTCGATGAAAAAATCGATCAACCAGCGGGTTTTGAGCGAGTTCACCATCGACCTTTCGCAGAAGAACGCGAAGTTGTACGGCTTCTATCCCCAGTCCCAGCTGGATTCCATGATCCAGGAAGCCGGTGTCAACATGGCGGAAGAGGTAAAATGGATTCGAGTGGACGACCTTCCTTATTTCGAACAGGTGGTCAATCTGCGCACCGCCGCGGAGGCTTTCCAGGAGGCTTCCATCGAAGGTGTGCAGCTGGAATGCCGTGTCGTCGATACTGATACCGGTGCAGAAGTGTACAATCAGACGCAGCCTCCGATTCCTTTGTTCGATCGGGAAAACAACTCCTACGACTTCTATTTCCGCCGGGAGAGGAAGCGGAATCTTGCCTTCGAGTATCGGACTACGATGTATTTGAGGGGGGTCACCACCCTGCTCCCCGGAGTGATCAAGTCCGATTGGTGCCGGACGGATAACCCCTTCATCTATGTGAACCCTGGCAACCTGCTCAACCAGTTCAAGGTGGAGCTGATGCTGGATGATCTGGCCGTATTCAAAACGGCGTCGCAGATTATGGCCATGGTGGAAGTGGTGACTTATCCAGAAAAGGCCATTGTGTTGAGCGCCACTCCGATTATGTTCTCGGAAGCCAATGCCAACTCCCAGTTCGTGTCTCTCTTGGCCGGTAAGGACAATGATTTGCGATACAACATCGAGTTGATCTATTACCTCTCCGGCAAGAATCTTTCGTTCCGGTACGAAGGATTTGATTCGCCCGTGTTCGTCATTCCCAATCCCTTTGAAAAGCAGTGGACGGTGGATTTGAAGACACATTGCAACTGGGACGAGATCTCGAAGGTGTACCTGCATACCCGGTATCTAGATGTTGAACAGGACCGTTGGATTGAACACGAATTTCAATTCACGGAGGGAATCCCTTCTGGTTCCTTGGTGGCGCAGTGCGGTCCGGAAACCCCTTCCCGCATCTTTGAATACTCCGTCTATGTGGATTATGTAAACGGAGATTATGCGGAGGCCGGCTGGTATCACCACAAGGGGAGCCCTTCGCTTCATTTGTACGGAGATCGGATCGTATCAGAACAGCTGGTCCGTATTCGGGTGAAGAATCCGGAAGCCATTCACGCACCGCAGGTCAAGACTGCCGATTTGGTCCTTGTCAAGGACGGCGTGGAAGACAAGGTGCCGATCACCGGCGCAGAAATCGAGTATCCCTGCCGTCCGAATTTGGAGGGTTATCTCTATTACATTTCCATCAAAAAGAAGGACAACCGGCCTTTCAAGACGGACAAATATCCGATCGAATCGGAAGATATCGAGATTGAATTCCCGGTACGCATCTAAAGAAACGAACAGATTATGCTAGATCTCGGCAAACCCTACGGAACCTATGACGGGCTCACCTTCTTCGGCGACCATAAAGAGGCCGATGTGGTGTATTATTTCCCGGATCAGGTGTCTCTTGCCCAAAGAGATGACGGCAAGGGGGCTCTGTCCCTATTGCTTTTTACGAAGAATGAAGTGACCATAGGAAGCCCGGAAAGCCTGCTGGATGGAATGGGCTCCTTCCTGCAGCTTGACGTGGTCTGTCAGGTGGAAGAAAGGCGCCTGAGAAAAGCGCTCGAGAAAGTGAAGAAAGCGCACGACCTGCCGGAAAGTACCACGGCCAGCACGCCTTTGTGGGTGGATGGCACGGTGCAACTGGTTGTCTTCGATTCGGCGTCAGGTGGAGAAATGGGTGAATTTGCAACCAATATTCTGACTGGCGGCAAGCCTTCCCTCGCGGCGGTTGACCTGAAGAGCTCCTTTATGGCTCGACTGGACCGCGTCGGTACGGATTTGGTTTATTCTTCCCTCATTGGGAAAAAAGGCAGTTTCGCGGTGGTGTATTTCACCCTGTCCTATGAGGCCCTCCGGCCGGCTCGCGACCTTCGCATCTGGGCCAACCTCAAACGGTGCCAGGAAACGGTATCCCATGAATTGGGTATCGGTCTCAGTGGCTCCTATGAGGGATTCCAGGGAGAGATCAATGTCGACTTGGGATGGCTGACCACCAAGATGGAGGAGAAAGGAGACATCAAGATCGAGTGCGCAAACTATGTCCCCGGAGAGGACAAGCTGACCGATGACCTCGTAAAGGATTTCAAGGACCAGGTCATCAAGGAACTCTTCGAAGTCCGCCAGGTTGCGAAAGCCGATACGGGCAAGGACGACAAGGAAGGTTCGAGCGGAGGCGGCGGAGCGGCTGGCGGAATCGCCGATGGAATCTCCAATGGGATTGCCGGCGGTATTGCCAATGCCATCGGCAACGCCGCATCTGGCGGCGGTGCATCTGGCGGCGGTGCTTCCGGTGGTGGTGCCTCCGGCGGCCATGCGGCTGGTGCTAGTGCGCCAGCTGGAGCTGCTACCGGAAGTGCTCCTGCGGGTGGCGGATCCGGAGGTGGCGCCTCGAACGGCGGTTCTAGCGGTTCCGGCGGCTCTGGTGGCTCAGGTGGTTCCAGTAGTTCTAGCAGTTCTTCTAGCACCAGCAGTACGAGTGGCTCGGGCGGAGACGCATCCGGTGACGCCTCCGGCGATTCCTCTGACGGCTCTTCCGGTTTCCAGATGCCGATCAAACTTAGCCTTTCCTATTCCTATCGGAATGAAACGATCAAGGAGGACCGGGTCATCGAGGTGGACTACCATCAAGCCTCCGCCGTCGTCCGTACGCATACCCCCCAATCCGGCCTTTGGTTGAATTCCAAGGTGTTGAAGGGGGACCTGTCCGAGTATGTCGTCCGTAATACCACCAATGCTTGGACTGCACAATCCACGTCCGTGCGCCTGGTCCACAATTTTGACGATCCCGCAAATGATCTGAATTCTGTCGAGATTCGGATCTGGCGTGCCATTGACGGAATTCAGGGGCCCGAAGGAGGATTTCAGAATCCCCAGGACAAGAAGCCGCTGTACAGCCGGAAACTGACCCAGAAGATGGAGGAGGGTGAAAAACTGGAGTGGGAGAGCCACGATGAAAACGACATCGGTTACTATTACCAGATGCGTTTCGAGTATGCTGACAAGAGCAACATTTGTTCTCCTTCCGTTGTCCTTACTCCCCCGATGCTGTCCTATAGCATGGATCTCCCCATCTTCCCGAATCAGTACGCTTACTATAAGCGATATCCCATCTCCACCGGAGGAGTGGACTGGTCCGCCGTGTCCAGTGTGGACCTGACCGTTGATTTCGTCTCTCAGGATGGGACCAGCCAGAAGAAAAAGTTTTCGTTCTCCAGCGAGCGAAAAGATGGAGAGGTCATCGTCCGAGGAAAGGACAATGAGCCTGTCAGCGTATTCGTCACCAAGAAGTACGCCTTGAAGAAGGGCGGTTCGGTGGAAACCAAGCCGATAGGCCTGTTCTACGACGAAATCGAGATTCCGCACCCCACTTACGAAAAGGATATTTCGGTGCGTTTCAACAAACCGTCTGACGATATTCTGAACATTGACCTTGAGTTTGAAGTCCATTCCGAGATGTTCGGCACCGTGCTGAACAAGATGGTGCCGCTGGATCCTTCCGCCGGGCGTGTCCAGGTCATCCAGATTCCCATCTATGACATGACCGATACGATCTTCTACAAAGCCTATCTCTTCACGGAAGGGGAGATTGAGGAGACCCTCGCCGCGGAAGGCAGTTGCCCAGCGGCCGGGAATGTCCGAATTGGCCTGGACCTGAGCGATACACGTCCTGTCGCCTTCGTATGGAAGGGAGATACCCCGAAATCACTGGGTGTCAAGTATGTGGAGGTCGTTCTCAAAGACAGTCGGGGAATGGTCCTAAAAGACGAAGTTGGACAGGAAATCCGGCATGCTTTCGAGGATGCCGAGTCGTGGGAGGCTAAAGTCCCCGCCAGGGAAACCATCATGATGGACCTTCGGGTATGCCAGCGAGGCCGGAGCGAGCAACTTGTCAAGGAGAATCTGACCGTGGATTTCGACAAGGTGGAAATCGGTGCTCGCGCCCCGTACCTGTTCAAGTGATTTCTGGTCATCTATCTGAGCAATGAAAAAATCCCCGGGGATGTTCCCCCGGGGATTTTTTTGTCAGGATGGAAGAGCGGCGCCAGGGCCGGACTTCCAGAGGACTAGGCCTCCTTCTCGTCCTTCTTGGCCTTGATCTCGTCGATCTTGGCCTTGCCCTTTTCAGCAAGCTCGGCGGCTTTGGCCTTGCCCTTTTCAGCAAGCTCGGCGGCTTTGGCCTTGCCCTTCTCGGCGAGTTCGGCGGCGTTCTCCTTGGCCTCGGCGTACAGGTCCTTGGCCTTGTCGGCGGCCTTGTCATAGACCTCCTTGCCCTTTTCCTTGGCTTTGGCGGCCATTACCTTGGCGTCCGCGAGGGCGTCCTTGGCGTCTTCCTTGACGCCTTCGTACACCTTCTTCACGCTTTCCTCGACCTTCTCGCCGGCCTTGCCGGCATAGTACTGGACCTTTTCGGAGAGGGTGACTTCGCCGTCACCGTTGAGGTCCATGGGGTTCTTTTTCTCTTCTTCCATGTGGATCAGTGTTTAGTGTTTTGTGCAAATGTAACTATTTTTTCATTCTCTCGCGCCACAGCGTGGTCATGTCCTCGAGCGTCTTGCCCTTGGTCTCCGGGACGAGCTTCCAGACGAAGAACGCCGCGAGCAGGCAGAAGAAGCAGTACATGCCGTACGTGAAGGCGGGGCTCCAGGTGTACAGCGGCACGAAGGTGGAGCTCACGATGAAGTTCGAGATCCACTGGAAAGCGACCGCGATGGCCACGGCGGCGCCGCGGATCGTGTTCGGGAAGATCTC
>Ga0310694_10001695_pt1 | contig 24287 bp, 24 predicted proteins | sample 174DNAGHGhighgp2_FD_203884 | JGI IMG/M metagenome (GOLD analysis project Ga0310694, IMG submission 203884) | Sheep rumen microbial communities from Palmerston North, Manawatu-Wanganui, New Zealand - 1742 DNA GHGhigh gp2 (v2) (version 2) | ecosystem: Host-associated > Mammals > Digestive system...
CACGGAAATCTTCCCGAAGACCGAAGCCGGCATGGATTTCTCATCCACGAACGAGAAGGATTACGACTTCAACTGGTGGGGCGGAAACCTTCGCGGCGTGAAGAAGTATCCGGTGAACCTCGGCCAATACCAGAATAAGCTTGTTTACTCGCCGCATGACTACGGCCCTACGGTTTACAAGCAGCCCTGGTTCAACAAGACCTATACCTACGACAGCCTGATGGCAGACTGCTGGAAGGACAACTGGTTCTATATCTACGAGGACAACACCGCGCCGCTTCTGATCGGTGAGTGGGGCGGCTTCATGACGGAGCCGAACCTGACCTGGATGACGTACATGCGCGAGCTGATCGGCCGCTATCACCTGAATCACACCTTCTGGTGCCTCAATGCAAACTCGGGTGACACAGGCGGACTTCTCCTTGACGATTTCACGACGTGGGATGCGAAGAAGTACGAATTCGTCAAGCAGGTTCTGTGGCAGGAGAACGGCAAATTCGTCGGTCTCGACCATGCAATCCCGCTCGGCGACAACGGCATCACCCTGACGCAGGCAAAGGGCGGAAACTGGTAAAATCTTATATGAGACATCGAAGAGGCGGTCCGGAAGCATCCGGATCGCCTTTTTGAAAAATGTCACATTTTCCTCTTGACAAATACTATACCTCGCGATACGATGTATTACGCAAAGAGAGGTATAACGTGAAAGGAGGTATCGGGATGGACATTCAGCTGAAGCGCGGACTGCTCGAGGTGTGTGTGTTGGCGGCCATAGCCGATGAGGATTCATACGGGTATAAAATCATCAAAGACATGAAGCCGTACATCGAGCTTTCGGAGTCCACCCTTTATACCATACTGAAGCGGTTGGAGACGGCCGACATGCTTTCCGTCAGGACGGCGGAACACGAAGGGCGGCTGCGAAAATACTATCACATCACCCCGGCGGGGCGAAAGCGTATAGAGGAGTTTAAGAGTGATTGGGCGGAGATGCTGTCCATCTACCGATTTGTAACCAAGGAGGATGAAAGTCATGTTGAAAATAACATTCCTTGCGGACCTTAAAGAACGTTTATACGGTATGCCGCAGGAAGAGATAGAAGAACGGCTGTCCTTCTATAATGAGATGATTAACGACCGGATGGAAGAGGGGCTTTCGGAAGAGGATGCCGTCGCGGCAATCGGTTCCGTTGATGAAATCGCGGCCCAGATTATGAGCACGATTCCCGGGGAGCCCCTGCCGGAGCCGGTTCCGATGCCGGATTATGCAGCGTTTCAGCCGCTTGATTACCCTGTGGAGGACGTAAAACCGGAGAAATCCCTGAACGGTCTCAAAACAGCGTTTCTGCTGCTCGGCTTCCCGATCTGGGGCTCGCTTCTGATTGCGGCGTTCGCGATCGTATTTGCCTTAATCATCTCCCTGTTTGCTGTCGTAATTTCGTTCTGGGCAGTGGCGATAAGCATGGCGGCTTCTACGATTGCCTGCATTCCGTGCGCTGTCGGATCCTTTATCATCGGCAGAGTGCCGCTCGGAATCGCGTGGATCGGATGCGGCATGGTGTGCGCGGGCCTGGCGATTCTGCTGTTTTTGTGCGGGGGCGCAGTCACGAGGGGGTTAATTACGGCAATCAGAAAGATGGCAGGCGGCTTCTTTAAGCTGTTTCGCAGAAAGGAAAGACGGTCATGAAAAGATTTTGGCTCGGCGCGGCAATCACGCTTCTCATAGGAGGCCTCGGGACCATTGCCTGCGCATTGATGATCAGCGGGTTTGACCTGAAGAAGTTTTCGGGAGACCCTTATACTACGAAAAACTATGAGGAAACGGGCACATTTACCCGGATTTCCATTGAGGTATCGACATCCGATGTCGAATTGCGCCGTTCCGAGGACGGCACCTGCAAGGCGGTATGCAGGGAAAATGACGAATACACTTTTGAGGTGGAAGTAAACGGCAATGTCCTGGAAATCAAGTCCCATGAAAAGCGGAAATGGTTTCGTTTCTTCATGCTGAACTTCGAGGAGCCGAAGGTAACGCTGTATCTTCCGGATGCGGAATACGAAAAGCTTGCCGTCAGGAGTTCGACCGGTGACATCAGAATCCCCACGGACGTTCGCTTTCGTGAGGTTGAACTGATTGGAAGCACGGGGGATTTTAACGGAAGCCTGGGCAACTGCGAATCGGTTAAGATTGAAACAAGTACCGGAGACATAAATCTTACCGGAACCAATGCAAGATATGTCACGGTAAAGACCGCGACCGGCGATGTGAAGCTTGATTCGGTCACTGCAGACGAAACCATAAGCATTACTACCTCAACCGGGGATGTGAAGCTAGATGGCATCGACGGTCCCGCCATAAAGATTAAAACTGCAACCGGTGACGTGAACGGAACAGTCCTGAGCCCGAAAACATTCCAGACGAAAACTTCGACCGGATCGGTAGCGGTTCCCTCCGATTCCGCTTCGCAGACATGCGAGATTACGACTTCGACCGGCGACATTGACGTGACGGTTAAGTGATGGTTGACCTTTTCCGGCAAATGAGATATAATCCCTCTTGCAGACGGTTGAACCGTCATGAGGGCTTGTAGCTCAGTTGGGAGAGCGCTGCGTTCGCAACGCAGAGGTCATGGGTTCGAATCCCACCAGGTCCACAAAGAACAAAAGGTCTGTCATACCGAAAGACGGTGTGACAGACCTTTTTCATTTCCGAAAAAGGGAGGTCGCGTGCGAAAAAAGTAAAAAAGAAGGTAAATACTACTTGACAAAACTTGACATGTCGTGTAAAATCACATTTACTATATTGGCGCTGGGGCGCACAACTTGTATGGAGGGAAGAACTATGAAAACACACTTTTTAACACTGCTGTTGGCCGTGTTTTTGGCCTTCGGCACGGCATCTTTCGCGAAAGCGGAAGAAGCTTCGGACGTACCGCCGGAGCAGATTGAAACGCTTGACACTGTTGAATCCGGTGAGACGGATGAAACGACCGATCCGGTTGAAGCGGAAAGGTACTTCGTAGGAGGATGGTGGACATACGGCGGAGATCTCGGAATCATTGCCGGGGGCGATGAACAACGTGCGGCAGAAGGCGAAGAAGTTTTCTTCTATGCCAGCCCTGAAGAAGGTTATGTCTGCAGTCTTATCAAGGTTTCCAACGGCTATGTAGGAGATGACGGCGCCGTTTATGCGTTTGACGATTCTGAGTTGGCATTTACCGATCATGGTGACGGAACATACTCCTTTATCATGCCCGGCAACCCCGTTCAGGTTTATGTTGAATTCAGCAACGGTCAGGAGCACAACTGGGATGATCCCGAGGGCTACTTCGCCGGAAGAGTTTGCGATTCACGCGGATCGATTGAATTCCTCAAGGATGCCATGTATTACGAGGAAGGCGAGGAAGTCTTCTTCTACATTAATACCGAGGATGATGTTACGATCAACGAAATAGTAGTCGAGAACAGCCGTGAACTGGAGGACGGTTCTGTAGAACCGATTGAGAATTCTTTCGTGGAATTTACCGCACATGAGGACGGAACCTACTCCTTTATCATGCCCGGCAATCCGGTTCAGATTTTTGTTGATTTCAGTGACGGTCAGGAGCACATCTGGGAGGGTGAAAAAGGTCACTTTATCTGCAGAAGCTGGACGAACGGCGGAACGTTGGAATTTGTTGATGATACTCAAGAGTATGCTGAAGCAGGAGAAGAGGTTTTCTTCCGCATTTCCGTTGAAGAAGGTTTTTCGCTTGGCATCATCCGGGTTTTCAACGGCTATGAGGACGAAGAGGGTTACATCAGCCCGCTTGAAGATTCAGAATTGGAATATATCGATTATGGTGACGGAACCTATTCCTTTATCATGCCTGATAATCCGGTTTATCTTTATGTTGAATTCTTTGATGAGACAGTTGTTTTGCCCGACGGTTACTTTGTCGGCAACAGCGTTCAGTTCGGCGACTTTGAGTTCGTGAATGATATTGACTGGTTTGCTGTCGAGGGAGCAGAGGTTATCTTCCGCATCAACACTTACGAGGGTTACGCACTTGACAGAGTTGACGTTTTGAATTGTGTTGAGACGGCTGAAGGCATCATTGAACCCATTGAAGGCTCTTTGACAGAGGTTACGGCGAATGCTGACGGAACGTTCTCCTTTATCATGCCTGCCAATCCGGTCATCATTTCTGCTGTGTTTACGGAAGCAGAGATCGGTAACTTCATCGGCAGATGCCCGCAGGAGGGCGGTAACCTTGAGTTCGTGAACGACGATCAGTGGTTCGCGACCGAGGGCGAAACGGTTTCCTTCCGCGCCGTAGCCGATCAGGGTTATGAACTTGACAGAGTTGAGGTTATGAACTGCCGTGACCTGGAAGACGGTTCCATCGAAGCCATCGACGGTTCTTATGTAACGGTTACGAAGAATGCTGACGGAACGTATACCTTCGTAATGCCCGACAACGGCGTTCAGGTATTTGCCTTCTTCAAGGAAAAGGCAACCGCACCGATTTGCAACCCGACCTGGCCGACCTTCGGTTTCGGTTGGAACTGGGGATGGAACAGCATGAACCATCTGTTCGGAATGGTTCAGCATGCTTGGAATGCTTTCTCCAACTGCTATCGTTATCCCGCTCACATGGGCTGGATGGGCAGAAGCTGCGGATGGGGATTATTCTTCTAAGGAAAATGCCATAACTTAAAAACAAAAAAGAGGGCTGACGCCCCGGTGTTTCACCGGCCGTCAGCCCATTCTGTTTTCGTCTTTACTGCGCGTCGGTCTTTTCGGCGCGCTTCTTTTCGTAGTCCTCAAGAGCGGATTTGATGGCCTCCTCCGCAAGGACGGAACAGTGCATCTTATAATCCGGCAGTCCGTCAAGAGCCTCCGCAACAGCCTTGTTGGTCAGCTTCATGGCTTCGGCAACGGGCTTTCCTTTAATCATTTCGGTTGCCATCGAGCTCGAAGCGATAGCGCTTCCGCAGCCGAAGGTTTCGAATTTGACATCCTCGATGATGTCATTCTCAATCTTCAGATACATCTTCATGATGTCGCCGCACTTGGCATTTCCCACTTCGCCGACACCGTCGGCATCCTCGATTACGCCGACATTTCTCGGGTTACGAAAATGATCCATTACTTTTTCACTATAAAGAGCCATATGAATTCTCCTTCCTCTTTCTTACAGAATGAACGGTTTCTTTCCTGCCGTCAGGTCTCTCCAGATCGGGGAGAAGCCGCGCAGGTAGGTTACCACTTCGCTGACATTTTTGATGATGTAATCCACCTCGTCGTCGGTAATGTCATCACCGAGGCTTAAGCGGAGCGAGCCGTGCGCCACATCGTGCACGCGGCCGATGGCAAGAAGCACGTGGCTCGGATCAAGCGAGCCCGAGGTGCAGGCGCTTCCCGACGAAGCCATGATGCCGCGGTCGTCAAGCAGCAAAAGAAGCGATTCGCCCTCAATGCCCTCAAAGCAGAAGTTCACGTTGGACGGAAGCCGTTTTGTTGCATCGCCGTTCAGTGCCGAGTGCGGGATTGCGGAAAGACCGGCAATCAGGCGGTCACGCCTTGCAGCGACATATTCCGCGCGCTCGGAAAGGCTTGCGATTGCTTCCTTGAGGGCGGTTGCCATGGCGGCAATGCCGGGGATGTTCTCCGTGCCGGCACGTTTGCCGCGCTCCTGCGCGCCGCCTTCAATCAGATTCGTAAGCCGTATGCCCTTCTTCGCGTACAGGAAGCCGACACCCTTCGGGCCGTGGAATTTGTGTGCGGAAGCGGAGAGCATGTCGATGTTATCCGCCTCTACGTCAACCGGGATGTGCCCGATTGCCTGGACCGCATCGGTATGGAATATGACGCCGTGCTTCCGGCAGACGGCGCCGAGTTCGCGAATCGGCTGAATGGTTCCGATTTCGTTGTTCGCATACATAATCGTAACGAGGCAGGTGTCCTCCCGGATGGCGTCCTCCAACTCCTCGGGACGAACGAGTCCGTCCTCGTGAACCGGAAGCAGCGTAACCGAAAAGCCTTCCTTTTCGAGTTTGTTAAGCGTGTGCAGCACGGCATGGTGCTCAAACGCACTCGAGATGATGTGTTTCTTTCCTTTCGAAAGACCGAGAGCGGCAGCAGAACGGATTGCCTGGTTGTCTGCCTCGCTTCCGCCTGACGTGAACAGAATCTCACGCGGCTCGGCATGAATCACGGAAGCGATGTCCGCGCGCGCCTGCTCAAGCGCCTCTTTGGCCCGCTGCCCGACCGTATAAAGGCTTGAGGCATTGCCGTAAGTGTCCCGGGACAGCGTAATGAAGGTGTTCAGGGCGGCATCGCTGATTCGCGTTGTTGCCGCATTGTCTGCATATATCATAAAAACACTCCTTATGTTAATGACAAATGGGAGGCGGACCGTCCGTCCCCTGAGATGATAATACACCCTTTTACCTACTGTGTCAATAGGTTAAAGCGACGAAGAAAGAGGACTCCCTAAAGAGTCCTCTCATATGTTTACATAAAATTTCGCTCGCAGCTTTCGACCTCGGCATCCGGGCTGATGTCTGCCGTTTCGGTGTAAAGGACACGTTTGATGCGGCAGCCGGGACCGATTCGGACGTCACGTCCGACAACCGATTCCGCAACCGTATATTCCAAATCGATGACATCTCCCTCGACACTCCCTGCGACCTGAAAACAGTCTGCGTCCTTTCCGCCGAACAGCCTCTGAAAGAGTCCGGCGATCACGCCCTTCTTGCGAATTTTGATAAAGCTTCCTCCGATTGAATCGGCACTGCTTCTGCCGTCACACTCAACATCAATCCGTTCGCCGTTCAGAAGACCTCCGCAGCAAACCGAACCGTGAATGACAACGTCCTCGCCGGAAATGTCTCCGTCGGAATGAATGGCACCGCTTGAATGCAGCTCGTTGCAGTCCACGGAACCGGTGTGGAAGGAACCGGATACATGGCATTTGCCGGTCTGAACCGCGCCGTCCACATGGCCGCTGCCGGACACCTTGACCTCCGGAGCAAGAAGACTACCGTTTATATGGCCGCTTCCGGAAATCCCGAACTGCCCGCTGCAGCGGAGGTCACCCGCCACCTTTCCGGAGCCGGAGATTTTGAACTCGGTGCAGGATGCACTGCCCGTGATCTTTCCGCTTCCGCTGATGATGATTTCCTCGTTATAATCGCCTCCCGGCAAGCTGCCGCTTCCTGCTATTTTCATGATAAATCCTCCTTCAATAAGTCTGTAATCTGTTTTGTGATGTCTTTGCGTTCTCCCCCGTCTGATACGGTAACCGTCCGGATGTCCGAAAGCCTGTAAGCATGGGACCCGTATGCCGTCTCGATGATGACGGTCCGGTTGCCCTGCTCCTCGCCGTGCAGCTTTCTGGCAAGCTCATCAAGAAGCGTGTCCTCTTTGGTGGACAGAATCCGTTCCATGCGCTCGCAGATCAGCTGCTCCGGGAAGAAGGTTTCCTGCCCGGTAACGGTGGCCCTTCTGATGAACCATTCGTCGGGAATCAGTCCCTTCCGCTTCCAGCGGTATAAAGAACCGTACGAGATGCCGTAGCGCGAAAGCAGATCCTTTTTCGAAATCAGTTTCTCTTCCGGATTCAATTTGCTACCTCCCTTCCAAGTGCGTAACACTGTTCCGTAACAATGTTACACTCGCATTATAACGTAACACTGTTACACTGTCAAGAGGGGATTGAAACTTTTTGAAGAGGGGAGGGGTGGCATTTTCCACTTGATTTACCTATTCACCCTGCGTTATAATAGGTAAAACGAATTCTAAGGGGGAAAATGCCATGATTTCCACAAAAGGGCGTTATGCCATCCGCGTGATGATCGATCTTGCCAAGCACAATGACGGGAACTTCATTCCGCTTAAGGACATAGCCGAGCGGCAGATGATTTCCAAAAAATATCTGGAGATTATTATGAAGGATATGGTCGCCGGAGGCCTTGTTATCGGCGCGAGCGGAAAGGGCGGCGGCTACAAGCTGTGCCGGAAGCCCGAGGAATATCCGATCGGAGAAATCATCGAGCTGATGGAAGGCTCGCTTGCGACCGTGGCCTGCCTGAGCGAGGGCGCGCCGGAGTGCCCGCATGCCGCGGAATGCCCTACGCTGCCGCTTTGGGCCGAATATGACAAGATGACACACGACTACTTTTACGGCAAGAAATTGAGCGATTTGGTGCGTTAGCGCGGGGGAAGTTTGTGTTGACAACTCTTTTCCTTTGAAATATACTGTTCTAAAGGGCATTTTGTGCTCAAAACGATTTCACGGAGGAATTGTATTATGGGTAAATTTGTTATGAAACAGGTTGCCAGCGGAGTTAAGTTTGACTTGAAGGCAGGCAACGGCGAAGTTATCGCAACGTCTGAAGTATATACCACCGAGAAGGCATGCAAGAACGGTATTGAGAGCGTACGCAAGAACGCACAGGTTGCCGGAATCGAAGATCAGACTGTTGAAGGTTTTGAGAAGGTTAAGCATCCTAAGTTTGAAGTATATACCGATAAAAAGGGTGAGTTCCGTTTCCGCCTGAAGGCAACGAACGGCGAGATTATCGCTACGAGCGAAGGTTACAAGTCTAAGCCGAGCTGCCTGAACGGTATCGAGAGCGTTAAGAAGAACGTTGTGGATGCTCCGGTTACGGAAGCGTAATTTGAGACCGGTTTAAGACAGAATTCAGGCCTCGTGCCGATCGGCAGGTCGGCACGGGGCTTTTTTGATGTGCGGAGAGGATATGACGGCGAAGGCCGGACTCCCGTGCAGCAGGCAGGGCAGACAAGCTTCCCTGCCCGATTCTTTTGGAGGAGAAATTATGGCAGCAGACAATTTGTTACGCGTAGAAAGAGAAATCAAAAAGGTTATCGTCGGAAAGAGCCTGATCATCCGCCGGGTGCTGACCGCCGTTTTGGCAGGCGGACACATCCTTTTGGAGGATGTACCGGGTGTAGGTAAGACAACACTGGCCGTTGCATTTTCCAAGGCAATGAACCTTCAGTATAAACGTACCCAGTTCACGCCGGACATTCTGCCGTCCGACGTGGTCGGCTTCTGCATGTTCGATAAGGACGAGCGCAAGAAGGTATATGTTCCGGGAAGCATTCTCTGTAACCTGTACCTTGCGGACGAAATCAACCGTACTTCCTCGAAGACGCAGGCAGCGCTTTTGGAGGCAATGGAAGAGGGAAATATCACGATTGAGGGTGTCACGAAAGCTCTCCCGGATCCGTTCATCGTCATGGCGACGGAGAACCCGGTCGGCGCGGCCGGAACGCAGATGCTTCCGGATTCCCAGCTGGACCGTTTCATGGTGCGGCTGAGCATGGGTTATCCCGATCCCGAGGCCGAAGTGCAGATGATGAAGGCAAGAGGCATGGCGAATCCGATTGACGATGTGGAATGCGTTCTGACGAAGGAGGAACTGCTTGCTTACCGAAAGCGCGCGGAAGGCGTGTTCGTGCATGATGCCATCTACGCCTATGTTGCGTCGCTTGTGAACTATACGAGAAACCATCCCATGCTGATGCTCGGCGTCAGCCCGCGCGGATCGCTGGCGATCATCGCCATGGCCAAGGCCAATGCCGTCCTGCAGGGCAGACAGTATGTGATTCCGGAGGACGTTGCGGACGTCTTCATCTGCACCGTTGCGCATCGGCTTCTTCTTACTGCGGCGGCAAGAGCGCGTAAGATTCAGACGGAAAGCATTGCGGAAGAGGCGTTGAGAAATGTGACTGCGCCGGTTCTTTCCCGTATGGAGGGTTAGAAAGGCCGCAGGGGGGTAAGATGTTCAAAAATCGCGTGTTGTACGTGGCCGTTGTACTGATTCTGTTCTATCTGGCCATGATCTTCTTTCATTACGGACTCTATGTCCTTTTCTATCTGTGCCTGCTGATTCCGGTTGCGGCACTGCTTTGGCTGCTTTTTTTGCGCAAGCAGATTCAGTTTGCCTGGAGCGGTGTGTCTAAGGATCCCCGGCGTGGGGAGAACGCGGAGGTGGCGATCGCATTTTCCAATAAATCGTACCTTGCGACCGGCGATGTCATTGTCCGGTACAGTGTGGAGGACATCTTTTTAAAGACCAATGAACGTAAAAGGCATATTCTTTCTCTCGGAGGCAGGCGTACGACCCTGTCTTCTCTGAGTATCCGGCTTCGGCACTCCGGCACGGTTAAGATAACCGTTGAGTCGGTTCGCGTGCAGGAGCCTCTGGGACTTTTCTCCTTTGCCGTTCCGGTGGTGCAGGGCAGTGTGACCTGCACGGTCATGCCGCAGATGGAGGAACTTGCGGTCTGCCCGATCAAAAACAATCCCTATGCGTATATTGAAGAGGAAGTGTATTCCCAGGTGAAGCCCGGCGACGATCCCGCCGAGCTGTTCGGCGTGCGCGAATATGTGCCCGGGGATCGGCAGAACCGGATTCACTGGAATCTCACGGCCAAGCAGGACGAGCTGATGGTCAAGCAGATGGGGCTTCCGGAGGAATGGGCGTGCCTTCTTCTTATAGAGCTGATCCGGCCGGACGAGAGCCTTTCCGAGGCGGAACAGGCTAAGAAGGTCAACCTGCTGATGGATTCCGCATTTTCCCTCTCTGCGAGTCTCATCAGGGAGGGACACCGTCATCGCATCGTCTGGTACGAGGCGCGGGAAGATGTGCTGTTCGAGAAGATGATTGAGGCCGAGGAGGATGTTTTCGCGGCGTTTCAGGCTATCTTCGACACGCCGTTTTACGAAGGCGGCAAGACCGGCATTCTGCCCAGATTCTTTTCGGAGTATCCGGACAGTTCGTTTAAGAATATCTATTATGTTTCCGACAGGCTTTTCATGGATGATGAAAATCTCTTCCGGGAGAGCAGGCGCGACGCTTTCGTTACCTGCTATCTGACTTCCGATGTGACGCCCGTGAATGAAGGAGACGAGTGGCAGGTGCTTCCCGTGCGGGAAGGACACATTGCGGAAGACCTGATTCGGGAGGTGGTTGCATGAAAGACTCTGACAGCCTCTTAAGAATCCCTCTTCGCGCGGTAAATGTGACCGTGTGCCATGCCGTTGTCCTGATGCTTCTCGCATCCATGCTCGGCTTTAAAGTGCCGCTCATCATGTACGTGCTGATCTTCTTTGCGTCGCTTGCCTGCTCGGTTGTCGCAGACTGCCTGAGACCCGCCGAAAGAAGGATTACCGCCTTTGTTGTGACAGTGGTTCTGCTCGCTGTCGGGGGCCTTCTTCACGAGAAGACCGTCAGCGGAGCGTTCTGGTTTGCAAGACGGTTCGTCGAGCTGATTAACCAGTATTACGGCGAGGTTCTGCAGTGGAAAGCCAATCCCGGAACCGAAAGCGGCATGCTGTTCCTTCTTGCGCTGATCAATATCTTCGGCTGCATGGTTCTGACCCGGATTTACAAAAACTGCCGGGGCTTCCTTATCTGGCTTGCGCCTGCATTTCTGCCGCTTTACGTGGCGGTCATCGCGAATATCTTCCCGGCACCCGGAAAGATGGTGGCATTTGCCTTAATGCTTGTGTTCCTGAAATGCACCGTTTCGTGGGAACGGATGCCCGGCAGACAGGTGTTCTTATATGAACTGCTTCTCGGCGGGCTGCTGTTTCTGACGGCGTTCGGGCTTCCGCAGTTCGTCACGAGAGAGCGCTTTCAAAAAAGCGTGGAAACCGGAGAAATCCGCCGTGAGGTGCGAAGCCTCAATGAGAAGACCGTGAACCGCATCAGCCGTTATGTCAGTGGCAAATGGAACAAAGACCATAAGCAAAACGGCGGCATGTCAGGCGGCAAACTCTCAAGCGACGGCGTGGCATTTACCCATAAGACGCACCTGCTGGTGTCGCTTCCGAAGAACAGCCCGCAGACATATCTGCGCGGTTTCGTCGGTGCAGACTATATGGCAGGAAGCTGGACGGAGGCGCTTGACAGAGCGGAGTTTATCAGCTACGCAAGGCGTTTCTTCGGACGCCCCGTGGCGCTTGAAAACTACGGAGACTCGTTTACGAATACTAACCGGATTTTGCAATATCTGTTTGACAGCAATGCCGTAACGGAGAAGTCGCGTTTTCCGATTTATCAGGGAGAAATCGACGTCCGGCGCAGAGGGGCTGACGAAAACTATGTTTATGCCCCGTACGGCGCGATCTTTCAGGGCTTTATCGGGGAGAGCAACGACTTTATCCCGAATGAATACTTCACTCCGGACGGGGATCGGGGATATAAGCAGAGCAATGAAACGGGCTTTGTTTTCTCGACGATTTATAACCGGAACGGATATCCTTCGCTGTTCGCCTTTTCGGACGACGAATTCCTGAGCTCCGGGACCATTCGGTTTTCGGATCTCGAAGGACATATTCACGATTATTCGTTGGAGCAGCTCCTGGAGTTCTACCGGGAATACCAGGATTATGCACGCTCGGCATATACGGCGGTCAATCCGGAAATCTGGGCGGTGCTTTCGGAAGCCGTGGCGGACTGCCGCGAGGACACGCTTTTCGGAAAAGTGGAATACGTCTGCAATTACCTGAGCGAGAATTACAGCTACTCTACGAATCCGCCGAAAAATGAAGAAAACATCGACCCGCTGCTGTTTTTCATTCGGGACAGCAAGACCGGCTATTGCATGCATTTTGCATCGACCGGCGTCATGATGCTTCGGATGCTCGGCATTCCGGCGCGTTTTGCCGAGGGATATGTCGTAAAAACTTCGGACATTGAGGCGGGTGAGGAAAACTGGACCGATTTGCTGCAAATGCGGGATCAGAGCGGTCTGAGCATTCAGGAGGAGAAGTATGTCACGGTTGCGGTTAAGGACGACTGTGCGCATGCGTGGGCCGAAATACTGATTCCCGGATACGGCTGGTATCCGATCGAGATGACGACGCCGTATCATTCGGTCAATACCGATTATCTGCAGAATGCGCTTGAGCGCGAAAGAGAGGTGACGCCGTCGCCTGGTATTTCGGAGCCTGCCAAGCCGACGGCTTCCGTTACCGCGACACCGACGCCGAAAGACAGCGAGACCCGGCCGAGCGCAACACCGTCACAGGGCGGGAAGAAGGAATCCGAAAAGGACGAAGAACAAGGTACCTCGAAGCTTGCGCTGCTGATTGTGCTGTTTTTCATCTTCGCGTGCCTGCTTTTGATCTTCGGGCGCTATGCGATACTGATGACGGCAAGAAACAGCCGGCTCTTGACGAGAAGGCCGAACAAGTCGGCGCTTGCGGTCTACCGCGAGATTCTGGTGCTTGCGGGATATATGGGCATCCGCAGGAAGGAAGGGGAGCTCGACAGAGAGTACCATCAGAGACTGTTTGAGATCCTTCCGGATTATGAAGGCGAGATGCCGATCCGCGATGTCGCAGCGGTGACGGAGAGGGCTGCTTTCTCCAAGGAAGGCATAACCGAGGACGAAGCCAAGGGCATCCGGCGCTATTACATGCGTCTTCGCAAAGATTTTCTTCGAAAAATGAACGGACTCAGCCGATTCTTCTTCCGGCTGAAAAGCGGCATATAACGGGGCGTGGAAACCGGGAAACCCAAGATATGGGTTTCCCGGAAGAAGTCCCGAAAAATCGCGGCATATATTAAGGAAAATGTGTCGCATTTTCCCGAAAAAAGTTGTTGACGGCGGGTAAACGGTTGTGTTATATTGATTAGGCTATGGAAGAGGCCTTTTTTTTATGCCTAATTTTTTTACGGAGGTGGTAAGCTGTGCGAGTAAAAATTACATTGGCCTGCACGGAATGCAAGCAGCGTAATTACGACACAACGAAAGAAAAGAAGAACCATCCTGACAGGATGGAGACTCAAAAGTACTGCAGATTCTGCAAACGTCACACGTTGCATAAGGAAACCAAGTAATTAACCGGAAAGGGAGAGAAATATGGGTGATAATGCAAAGGCTCCCAAGAAGAGTTTCTTCAAGGGATTGAAAGCCGAGTATAAGAAAATCATCTGGCCTACCAAGGAAACAATCGCCAAGGAGTCAGGTGTAGTTCTCGTTATTACGATGATTCTCATGCTGGTCATCTTCGGGGTCGATGTTGTTATCAAGCTCGGTCTCGGAGCAATTCTTGGTATGAACTTTTAGGAATGGGTGACTGATATGGCAGAGGCACAGTGGTACGTGGTTCATACTTATTCCGGGTATGAAAATAAAGTTAAGGTCGATCTGGAGAAAACCATCGAAAACCGTAAGCTTCAGGACGTCATCATGGAAGTATCCGTTCCTATGATTGACTCCATCGAAATGAAGAACGGAGTTCGTAAAAAGGTCCAGAAGAAGATGCTTCCCGGCTATGTGCTTGTTCGTATGATTATGAACGACGACACATGGTACGTGGTAAGAAACACCCGCGGTGTCACCGGCTTCGTCGGTCCGGGATCTAAACCGGTTCCGCTCACGGAGCAGGAAGTTCGCAACATGGGTGTCAACAGAGAGAACGAAGAGTTCGAATTTGTTGAGGGTGAGACCGTTACCGTACTCAACGGTGCGTGGATCAACACTCAGGGCGTCATCAAGGCGATTAACGCTGCCAAGCAGACTCTTACCATTACGGTAGAGATGTTCGGCCGCGAAACCCCTGTGGAAATCGCATTTGAGGATGTTAAAGTAGAGCATTATTAATGCAACATGCCTGTCCGTAAAGGCAGCGGACGGGAACTGCCGGTTTCATACCGGTAAGTGGGAGGAAATCTTCCGATAACACCACATTTTAGGAGGTAAGCTATTATGGCTAAGAAAGTTACAGGTTACATCAAATTACAGATTCCGGCTGCGAAGGCAACCCCGGCTCCTCCGGTTGGTCCCGCTCTCGGTCAGCACGGTGTAAACATTGTACAGTTCACGAAGGAATTCAATGCCAGAACTGCAGGACAGGAAGGAATGATCATTCCTGTTGTTATCACGGTATATCAGGATAAGAGCTTCAGCTTTATCACGAAGACTCCTCCGGCTCCCGTGCTTCTTAAGAAGGCCTGCAAGATTGACAAAGCTTCCGGTAAGCCGAACAAGGAAAAGGTTGCTACGATTAAGAGATCTGAAGTAGTTAAGATTGCTGAGCTGAAAATGCCCGATCTGAATGCTGCCAACCTTGAGGCTGCGACCAGCATGATCGCAGGAACTGCACGCAGTATGGGTATCACCGTCGTAGATGACTAAGAATTAAGTGGGAGGGATAAGCTCCCGACAACACCACTAGGAGGTTACATATTATGAAACATGGAAAGAAATATACGGACGCTGCCAAGCTGATCGACAGAAGCGTACAGTACGATAGCGCTGAAGCGATTGCACTTGTAAAGAAGTCCGCCGTAGCTAAATTTGATGAGACCATTGAAGCGCATATTCGTCTCGGTGTAGACGGACGTCATGCTGACCAGCAGGTCCGCGGCGCTGTCGTTCTTCCTCACGGAACCGGTAAGACCGTTCGCGTTTTGGTATTCGCGAAGGGACCGAAGGTTGATGAGGCTCTGGCAGCAGGCGCTGATTATGCAGGCGGCGATGAGCTCGTTCCCAGAATCCAGAAGGACGGCTGGTTCGAGTTTGACGTTGTTGTAGCAACACCGGACATGATGGGCGTTGTTGGTAAGCTCGGTCGTGTACTCGGACCTAAGGGACTCATGCCGAACCCCAAGGCCGGTACCGTTACGATGGATGTTACCAAGGCTGTTAAGGATATCAAAGCCGGTAAGATTGAGTACCGTCTTGACAAGACGAACATCATTCACTGCCCCGTAGGAAAGGCTTCCTTTACCGAAGAGCAGCTTTCGGAGAACTTCGATACTCTGATCGGTGCTATTGTAAAGGCTAAGCCCGCTGCTGCAAAGGGCCAGTATCTGAGAAGTGTAACGCTCACTTCCACGATGGGCCCCGGCATCAAGCTTAATACAGCAAAGTTTATGTAAATTAAAGAAAGACCGAACCATAGCAGAAAACCCGCCGCGAAAGCGACGGGTTTATTCTTTGTAAGTCCGGTTCGATTCAGATTTTTATGCGGTCCGGGAAGGAACGGTCAATCTTTCCGAGCAGTTTTTTGTTCGTTACCGATACGAGCGGCTGCGGATTGGAGCGGATGTAGCAGAACAGAATCAATGCGACATATGCAGCCTTCTCATCCTCGGCGAGAATCTGCGCATCCCGGAATATGTCTTTGCTTGTCTGGTCAAGGCTCTCGATGGAAGCAATCTGCCAGTTCCCGTAGAAGATCGGAAGCGCTTTACAGTCTGCCGGGCCAACCGGATACAGGTTGTAGGAAAGGCTCATGTAACGAAGCTCGTAGATGTCATATTTATTGAATAGAGAGCCTGTATGAACCTGATAGCAGAAGCCTGAAGAGATTCCGGCTGTCTCAATCTGGAAGGCGGCGATCATATCAGTTGTTCCGCGGGTGGTTTCTCCGATAACCAGTTCCTTGTCACCGAAACGAACCTTCCAGTTTCCGGGGGCCGGGATTCGCTGCATCTTAATCTCCCCGACGGTGCGACCGTTTCTCTTGATAGCCAGCTCGCCCTGACCGGGATCTTCGCGAACTTTTACAAGATCAAGAATCATACAATCACCTCCCCGTTTAGTGTATATAAAATTATACACGATTATTCGAAAAATGTAAGTGTTTTCTTGAAAAATGTGAATTTTCCTTTCGCGGCGTGAAATTCTTTGACAAATCTGACGGAATTGTAATATTTTGTTGCATTTTCCATAAAGATTACAAAACCGGAAGTCCGAAAAAGATTTCACGGCACGGAAAAAAGCTGTTGACAACGGGACCCCGGTATGCTATAAATATATGTGACTGCCGAAGACAGTAGGTGCCGAAAGGCGTAAGCGATGCAAATCCGCCAACCGAGGATATGTCAGCATTTGGTGATGAGTTTATTATGCTGCTTTTCCGCTTCGGAAGAGGAGCTTATTTTTTTATCCGCTCACCTCTTAGTGTCGGCGACAGTCGAAAATCATATAGGAGGTAATTCAGATGGCAAAGGTTGAGTTGAAGCAGCCGATTATCGAGGAAATCTCCAAGTATGTTGCCGATGCAAAGGCAGCCGTACTCGTTGATTACCGCGGATTGACGGTTGAACAGGATACGAAACTTCGTAAGTCTCTGAGAGAGGGCGGTGTTGTATATAAAGTATACAAGAACACCTACCTGAAGAAGGCATTTGCCGGAACCGTTTATGAAGAGCTTTCCAAGCATCTTGACGGACCTACAGCTGTTGCTTTCGGTCTTGAAGATGCGACCGCGCCTGCCAGACTTCTTTCCCAGGGAATGAAGATCTCGGACAAGCTTGAGTTCAAGGGCGGCGTTGTAGACGGAACGTACTATGATGCAGAGGGTTGCAAGGCAGTTGCAAACATCCCGTCCAGAGAAGTTCTCATTTCCAGACTTCTGGGCAGCTTGCAGTCTCCGATTGCAAATCTTGCACGCGTTCTCAATCAGATTGCGGAGAAGAAGGGCGAGGTTGCCTGACATTCCCGCAGACCCCGTACGGATATCCCGCACGGTCACGCCGCAAGTCGGCATAATTCAATTAAATGGAGGAATTTAAAATGACTAATCAGGAATTTATTGATGCTATCAAGTCCCTTACCGTTCTTGAGCTGAACGATCTTGTTAAGGCTTGTGAGGAAGAGTTTGGTGTTAGCGCTGCTGCAGGCGTTGTAGTTGCTGCTGGTGCAGGCGCAGGTGCTGCTGCTCCCGCTGAGGAAGAGAAGACCGAGTTCAACGTAGAGCTTACCGAAGTTGGTGAGAACAAGGTTAAGGTTATCAAGGTTGTTCGTGAGATCACCGGTCTTGGCCTCAAGGAAGCTAAGGATCTTGTTGACGGCGCTCCGAAGAACATCAAGGAAGCTGTTTCCAAGGAAGAGGCTGAGGACATCAAGAAGAAGGTTGAGGCTGAGGGCGCTAAGGTTACGCTGAAGTAATTCTACCCGAACTTCACATTTGACAATGCATCAAAGGTCGGCAGACAGTTTGTCTGCCGGCTTTTTTTGTTTATCTGAAACTCTTACGGAGGTGATGATCGTGGCAAAGACGATTGCAATCGGGAACCAGAAAGGCGGTGTTGGCAAGAGTACGCTGACCGTCAATCTGGGAGCCGCCCTGCCGAAGACCGGGGATACCACACATCTCTATCTTTGGGGCGGAATCGGCATTCTGTCAATTGCCGGAATCGCAGGTGTACTCATATTACGAAGAAAAATGAAATAGCATGAGCGGAACTCTGAATTGAGTGGAGGCGGCGATAAAACCGACCGTTTCCACTCGATTTGCGAGTGACAAGGAGCCCCTCCGTGTGGTATAATCTCACAAATGGCTTGTTACATAAAATAAGATGCAATAATTTTTATCAGCCATATTTCTGCCAGTTTTCTGGCTGGTCGAACTAAATACGCTGTTCAGTGGAGTTCATATGTCGTTGTTGGACGATGCAAGGACAGCTTCTATCTTGATTTTTCGAAGAAGTGGTTACGACGGCATGTCGCACGGAGCTGATTTCTCGGTGAATCGGCCGTTTTTATGTCGTTCATCCAAATGTTGTTGAATCGGGAGAATAGAATGGGTATGATGAAAGAACAGAAGGATTAACAACACGTGGGAGGTGTTTAGCATGCGAAAAATTCTATCAATTATCCTTTCGACAGCTATGGTAATCGCGCTTTTTGCGAATACCAACATTGCGCAGGCAGGCAAGGGCGGAAAAAGCGGAGGAAAAGCATACGGAGAAAACGCTGTCCTTTTCGCGGAGCAAATTTCTATAAACGGAACGAAACTGACTGCGCCATCCGATGCAGTAGCGGGTACAGTTGCGAAGAACAACCTTTTGGAACTTCTTTCTGCGGAAATGGAGAGGAAAGACCGCCTTTCCCTGTCCGGTTCGCAGCTGTCCGTAGACACGGCATCCTATGTAACCGGCACGGTTTCTCTGGCGGGCTCTAAAATCACTATTAACAAACCGGTTGTCGCCGCCGGAGACATCACGGTTTCCGCTACGGATGTGACCATCGCGGAGGGCGCAGCCCTGATTTCCCTGAACGGTTCTGTTAACCTCTATTGTACGAACCTGACTGTGAACGGCCCCATCTACGCAGCAAACAAGGTGCTCGTTACCGGCAGTAAAACAACCGTAAACGAGGGCGTCTTCGCAAAGAACATCGAAATCTATACCGGTTCCTACGGAACTGACGGTACCGTAGGGGAATCCGTCCGGAAAGGGCAGCGCAATAAGACTGCCACTCTTTCTCTCTATGGGATGGACGATAAAAACATGCTCTTTGCTTACGCCAACTTCGACTTTACAACCATGGATGTGTACGGTCGAAAGAACGGGGAGAATTCTTTTTCCCTTCTTCAGCCAAACATAACGGAGGAAGAGCTTGAGATCCCTTCGTCCTGGAGCATCTATACCGATTTTGCAGCTGTCCTTACAAACGAATTCGGATTCTCGTTTAAAACGGAACCGCTCTCCGTCGCGATCGAAGAGAACACCTGGTTCTCTTCCTACGGTGTCGACACGGATGAAGACAGTGTTCCCGATGCTTACGAGCTCTGGCTTGCAGGGACAAATCCGAACACTCCCGATACTTTCCCGAATGCAGAATTCTATGTGTACCTTGCCGGAGAAGAGGAAACCACCTGTTATGACCGCCTTCTTCGTAGGGACGTCTCTGTCACAACCGAAGATTTCACGAAAACATTTCTTTACGAAGAAACGGACTATCCCGGTCGTGCAACGGGAGCAACTGTGTGCTATACTGATGGTACGATAAAGCAGATTCACTATGAGTATGAGAATGACAGACTGAAAACCCTTCACGTCGGAGAAAATATCTATACCATCGAAGAGAACGAAAACGGTCTTCGGTATTTCATCAACAACACCTGTATTAAGCAGGTGTCCCAATCGGAACAGGAAAGCATCGTCAGTCATTATGATACTGCCGATGAAATATCCCGCTTTGATTCCGAAGCGAATCTCATCTCGTACCAAAACGGTTCACTCTACGAGATGACATATGACAACCTGGACCTTATGACAGGCCTGGCAAAGAACGGCGTTCCGTATGCCGCATATACTTACGATGACTACGGCGTGTTCTTAACCATTGACGCGACGGACTATTCCATTCATTATACGTACGATTACCCGTGCTATCAGGCGGACTATACATTTGGCGGACAGAATCCGGTGCAAAAGACCCAGAAGGTTAACTGTAAGGACGAGGCTTATGTCTATGGAGATATCGTTCTCCTTACCGATGGCACGAACGGAGCAAAGATCCCGACAACCTTCCGCGGAGAGATTCTCTCTTCTAAGCCCGACACTAGAATCTTACAGTACCGTATCGGGGAAGAGACGTATACCATAAAGTTCAACCCAAGAGGTTACGTAGCCAAGGACACCGTAGCCAAAGCGGGAACTACAGACACAACGGTGAACGAATACTCCTACGATGCGTATGGAAATCTCCAAACCGTGAAGACAACAAAGAACGGACAGACAACCGTACAGCGGTACTCTTACAATAGTTCCTGGTCCGATGAACTGACTTCCTTCGACGGAAGAGCCATCATGTATGATACTCTTGGAAAGCCTACGGAGTACTATAATGGGATGTCCTTTACCTGGGCCGCAGGAAAACTTGCCACGGTGCAGAACGGAGAGAATTCCGCGTCCTACCGTTATGATTATCAGGGACTCCGTGAGGAGAAGACCGTTAACGGAGTAACAACCATATATCTTTATGAAGGTCGTGACCTGATTACCGAGTGTTCCGAAGATCCGCTTTATTTCACATATGACGGCTCTTTCAACCTTGTCGGCTTTGAATGGAATGGAACTGCGTATTACTATCAGTACGATATTTTCGGCGATGTTGTCGGTATCGTAAATGTAGCAGGAGAGACCCTTTGTACGTATTCATACGATCTCTGGGGTGCAATCACCGGAATCACAGGGGATCAGGCCCTGGCAGAAAGAAATCCCATCCGTTATCGTGGGTATTACTACGACAACGAGACCGGCTTCTACTACCTGGAGACAAGATACTATGACCCGCAAACGAAGCGATTCCTTTCTTACGATGACCTGGAAAGCTTCTTCTACGGCGCTGAGGAGGACATGGAGAGCCTGTTTGTGTACTGCCAGAACAATCCCGTAATGTTCTCTGATTCTGATGGTCGGGTGGCTAGATTCTACGATATAATGGCAATAGCATTGTCTGAGTGGAAGGAAGAGGCAGAAGAATTTGTCCACGATATGGGATTAAGCTTCATTAGTGAACTTCGTACTGGCGGGTATGGTGCAAGCTATATCCAATATACAAATGGTGAACAATTCATAAATAGTTGGAACAATCTCGATGATAGTTTTTACGAAGTAGTGGTAATAGACACACATGGAAGCTATTCATCTATTGGAAAGGGTGATGGGATATATGCAAATAGCTTTCATTATTCGGAGTTTAGTAAATTGAAATATAAAACTGGAATAAAACTAGTGGTCCTATTGGGATGTAATTGTGGACATTATGATCATGCCAGTTCAAACATGGCATGGGGGTTCCTGAAAAAAACTTATGGTTGTGTAGTAGCGAGCGATGGAACTGTCGATTCTTTAGCGTTTGGTCGCTTTGCCTCGGTAAATGACAAGTATTTTAAGAACCAAAGAGTCAAGAACTCTACTAGAGGGAATAAGGGGTGGATGATTTATGCTTGGCAAAGTGGGAGTTACAAATATCTTTTTACCGGATGGTCGAGCTATTTATCATGTCTTACAGCGAAAAAAATGGTAAAATTCCTTAAAAATAATGGACTGCTGAACTAATCAGAGAGACATTAAGCTAGGCATGAAATGTTAGGCGAATGCCTATATAAAAGCATGAAAAACAGAGTCCCAAAGAGGGCTCCCCGGAAAAATGTAGAAGCGCAAATGGTTCGGTTAGGTTTGACGGGCAACTATGCGCGGAAATATGCGAATCAACATGGCTGGATTTGTAAAATGGATAAGAGTCGCTGATACTGTAATACGAGGTGACAAACTATTAGAAGTCAAGTGGTAAATGGTGGAATTTTGTCTATGTCTTTTTGAGCACAGCAAACAAGCCATCTGAATAACGCATTTCAGATGGCGTAAGACAGGGTACAGTTCCAGTCACCGAAGAGCTTGCACGTTAAAGGCTGTTCTTTGTCTCTTCAAAGCAAAGATGACCCTGACAAGTTTCTTCACGACATGGGACAACGCAACCCGATGAGGTTTTTCCTCCGCCCTTTTCTTTGCGTAATACGCAGCAAAAGTCATATCGAAGTGGATTAACGGAAGAGCACAGTTCATTAAAGCATACCGCAGCTGAGAAGACCCTCTCTTTACCATTCGACCGCCGTGACTTTCCGTCCCGGAATCATTTACTCCGGGCTCCAGGCCGGCGTACGCAAGCATCTGTGCCGGAGACGAAAAGTTAGAGATGTCACCGTATTCCGCATAGATCACAGCGGCAGAGATCGGCCCGATTCCCGGAATGGACATGTAGCAAGGATGTATGTCGTTGATCAATGTGAGGATCTGGGCTTCCATAGATGAAATCTGCTTCTCAAGGCTTTTGTAAAGCGACAGAAGACAGGTCAGTTCGGCTTCAAGAATTTCGTTGCTTACACCGACGGTATTCACTGCAAGCTGCTTGAGTTTAAGGAACTGTTGCGGGGAAAACTTACCACGTGACAGGGAGCAAAGTTTCTCATACGAAGAGCTGTTCATACGAGCCATCCGCTCAGCGGAACCGTAAGTTTCCAGAAGATACAGGGCGGTCTTACTGAAACGTTCTCCGAAGAACGGCTTAAACTCCGGAAAGGTGAGATCCAAGATGTTGGTAAGCTTGACGAGATAGAAAGAGCGCTGTCGAACGAGGCGATCCCGCAAACGGGTTAGTGACTTTAGAGAATAAGAGTGGTAAAATCCTCTTGAATGGGGTTTGTACTCTACAGTCATCAGCCACCGGGCGATGGACTCGCAATCAACGCGGTCCGTCTTGGTTCGGCGCAGAGTCGTGGATTCCTTGTACTTCGAAATGAGAACTGGATTAACTTCCATAAAGCTGTGCTGGGCTTTCTCAAGAAAGAGTTCAAGGTTGAGGGCATAATGGGCGGTAGATTCAAACCCTATTCGTATGTCCTCGGGAGTGGAGAGAGAGTTTAACCTGCTCAACAATTCGTGAAACCCATCGGCATTGTTCGGAAACACGAATCTTGAGACAACGGTTTGGTCCGCTGCAGACAGGATGCAGCAGTCATGCTTGTACTTCGAGATATCAATCCCGACAAAGAACAGGGGCATAAGAGATACCTCCTTAAAGAAATTTGGCGCTGTTGTCTTCCACAGGGAGTCCGGCTGTGTAATCACGTGAATAGAAACGTCAAGCGTTAACAAACTGATTACCAGTAATAGACGGAAAGCTGTGGTCTGAGTCACCTCATACCAGTCAAAGCTGTCGAAATATAGGAACAGATCCACAGCGCCGAATAGATTATATCAGAGAATGAGTTGAAGAAACCGGAGAACCGGTAGAAAGGAAAATAATCCAAGCATCATCCCTGATGATTGGATTATACGTGTAATATGTCAAAAAAGAAGGTAGTATTTGCTGTTTTTTTATTGTTATTATTACTATTACTCGGGTTCCTAGTTAATCTGTTTTGCGGAGCACGGGTAGTAAGACGAAGGGAAATTGATTATCTGGGGGCATCGATTAAGGAAGACGAAGAGAAATTTGAATGGGACTTATCCGATTTGTTCCAAACATATTATAAGGCGCAATGGGAGTTATCGAAAGAACAGTGGAGTGTACTAGAACGGAAAATGAGTGAAGACGGATGGGACAAGCGTACTGAGAAAGGTGAGGTGCAGTACCAACGTCTAAACAGAGCGAAACTTTTCTTTGTAGATTACTACTGTTCGGAAGAAATCAGTATAAGAGAAAAAGAGGACACAATTATCCTGAAAATCAGTATAATTATTGACAACCAATTTGCAAAACAGCGACAGAGATGAGCAACTAGGGGTGGATACCGTGGATGTGTTTGGATTAGTCATACAACCTTTGAGAAACTTTGTTGATGAGGATAAGCGGGGCCGATTATTAGCAGGCTTCGCATGCTATTATTCTGAAGGCCGCCTATGACGAAAAGACGGGAAAGCTAATTTTCTGCGACTGCGCAAAGGAGTCCCCTTCTGGGCGCAGAAGCCTGTGCTATGACGAAAAGGCATTACAGGGGCGTGCTAAAAACCCG
>Ga0310694_10001696_pt1 | contig 24282 bp, 18 predicted proteins | sample 174DNAGHGhighgp2_FD_203884 | JGI IMG/M metagenome (GOLD analysis project Ga0310694, IMG submission 203884) | Sheep rumen microbial communities from Palmerston North, Manawatu-Wanganui, New Zealand - 1742 DNA GHGhigh gp2 (v2) (version 2) | ecosystem: Host-associated > Mammals > Digestive system...
ACGTGATACAGCATTTTGCGGGCGAGACCATCACATGGCGCGGGAAACAATTTACGAACGATACGATTTATTTGGACACCATACCGGGAGGCAATCAATTCGGTTGCGACTCGATTTATCAGTTGCGTCTGATCACGAAGTATGACATCAGTCGTGTGATCACGACCTGCGAAGGCAATACGATTCGTCACGGATCCATACTCGTCACGACCAATTCTATTTTCACCGATACACTCAAGACCGCAGCCGGAGCTGACTCTATCGTCCACACGACGTATAATTTCCAACCGCCGTTCTTCATAACCGATACGATTTCGCTCTGTGAAAACACGCAGATACCATGGACAGGCCACCTGGATCCGGAGACTCCTTCGATCATAGATCCGGTTACGGGCGAAGAGAAACCGAACTATATTATGTTGTGGGCCAAAGCGGACGGACAGGAGAACCATTTCTACGACCGCCATTTGACCGCCGCGCAATGCGATAGTACATACGAGATGGTGGTCAAAGGTTTACCGGCTTATCTCCATGATACTGTGGTCATCTGGTGCAACGACACCTTGGACAAGTACTCCCAGTTCGAATGGCGGGGTCATGTAATTTCCAAGCATAACGTAGATACTATTATCTGTGACACGCTGAACCATACCCAAGCCGATCCGCTTGTCCACACGCTTGACGGCGATATTTGGGATGCTTTCTCGGGTGGTTGCGACAGTATCGAACGTCTGCACCTGATCATCACCGACCGTTGTTCACCGGTGGAGCGTATTCCGGTGTGCCGCGGCGAGAAAGTGACTGTAGACGGTAAGATCTATTCCGAACCGGGTATATACGCCAATACGATGCCGTCTTCCCGTGGGCTTAACCTACCGGACAGCACGCACCGCTTTGAGATCTTCATTGCCGAACCCGCTTATATGGAAACGGAACTGGTGGTATGCGAATCGGAGACTCCGTACAACTGGTATGGTCAGTTGCTGCGCAAGAACGGTATCTATGAGACGCATTTATCCACCATATATGGTTGCGACAGTTTGGTAAAACTCCATTTCACAGTCATCCCGACGGTCTTCTCGGAAGTGCAGACTTATCATTTCTGCACGGGAAGCGAGACGGCGATTGAGTTACCTTCCCACCGCGTTATCACACCTTCGGGTAAAGAAGGGGATTACACAGATACACTCAAGCACATAGCGACCTATACCAACATGGACGGGGAGACGAGGATGATGGAATGTGATTCTATTGTGCGTATCCACGTCATCGGACACGAGTCGTACTTCTTCAACGAGACGGCAAACCTCAAAGAGGGCGGTTCGTACGTTTGGCATCAGAACGGTCAAACCCGCGTGCTGACCGAACCGAATGTGTATTGGGATAGCTGTACGACCGTGTACGGTTGCGACTCCGTCTATCGGTTGTACCTTAAAGAAGTACACTCCTGGTACAATAAAGACAGCGCGTATGTCTGCAAGAACGAGTTACCGCACCTTTGGCACGGCAAAGAGTACTGGAAGGCCGGCATCTATTTCGACAGTCTGCCTACGCAGGATGGAATGGACTCTGTGTTTGAGCACGAGGTATTCATTCTGCCGTCCTACATCATCGATACCGTAGTCAATATCTGTCATGACACCAAATACACCATCAACGGTAAAGAGATACCTATTGGGGAAGGCATCAGTACCTTCTTCTACGACGATACACTCAAGACGCACGGCACGGGTTGCGACTCTATCTACCGCTATGAGATCCGCCGCTTCCCGAAGAATATCCACAGCGACGGCGTGGTATATGTGCGGGAAGGCGAGAGTTACCAATGGAGAGGCAAAGAATGCATCAACTTAGGTAACTATTACGATACTATATGGTCGTCCGTCACCGGTTGCGACAGTATCATCTATACTTTTGAATTACGGCATGACCATCCTTATCTGTATGTACATAAGGATACGGTTTGTATGCGTGCTCACAGCACCTATTCCTGGCGCGGCAGAGTATTCAATACTGATATCGACACCGTCTATATCGCTACCGATTCGCTTCGCACTACATTCCTCCATTTAGACTCCGTCTATCGGTTGGAACTGACCGTTGCTCCCACCTATTTCTACTCGGAGGCGCAGTATATATGTCCGGGAGAAGGTGTTAATTTCGGTTCCCGTTACATCACCGAACCCGGTATCTATGTGGATACCTTCCACACGGCTAACATAGGGTGCGATAGTATCCATCGGTTGATCCTCAATCCTTCACCCACCTATTTCTTCAAGGAACTGATCACATATGTGGAGGATAGTGAGTTACCGATCGAATGGCACGGCAAGTCATTACCGGGCGAAGGTATCTATTACGACTCGTTATTGACGACTCATGCCCACCCCTGCGACAGTGTGCATCAGGTGGAGGTACTCAAAAAAGACTACTACCATTTCAACCAAGAGGCATCGATATGCGAAGGCGAATATGTGGAGTTCTTTGGTACCAAATATTACACCTCCGGTGTGTACACACAGGCCTATACTACAGTACATACCCACATGGACTCCATCTATACCCTGAATCTGACGGTTAACCCTGTCAAGACGACGCGTATTGTTAAGTACCTATGCGAAGGACAGTCCTATAATTTCCACGGTGTGGATATCTACAATCCGGGTATCTACCGCGATACGCTCATTAATCCGGTGACCTTATGCGACAGTATCGTTGAACTTGTCATCGATCCGTATAACACCGCTGCCGTCATCGTGAACGATACCTTATGTGCCGGTCCGGGTAACAGTCTATGGATCGGTAATACGGAGGTGACACATGCCGGTATTTACCGCGATACGCTTACTGCCATCTCCAACGGTTGCGACAGCGTGGTAGAGCATATCGTGACCGTAGGGCAACCTTATTACGCAGAGGAAGCTCGTGTGATTGACAAGGGCAACACCTATACATGGCATCAAAACGGCGTGCCGGTTATACTGGATAAGGAAGGTGTTTATTTCGACAGTTGTCTGACCGTACTCGGTTGCGACAGCGTCATGAAACTGACCTTGCGTTTCAGCACGCAAATGGTATTCCCCACCCTGTTCGACACCATTTGCTATTCCGACCTGCCGTACATATGGAACACCTATCCGATTGCGCGGGCTATCACGGAAGAAGGACTCTATTATGACACCTGCAAGGCATTCGGTGTAGATACGATTCGCAGTCTCGATTTGACGATTCTGCCGGTAACACGCGGACAGGAGACCTTGGATTACTGCGACGGTGAGCAAGTGGAATTCAACGGCATCATTTACAATGACAATGCAGTTGTTCACAAGACGATTATGAATAGCAAGGGATGCGATTCCATCGTTACCTATTACCTGCAATTCCATCCCAAGTATGCTATTTCGAAGACCGTCAAACTGACCACCGGAGACTCCATTGTGATGAAGGGCGTTCCCAACGCAGAGGGCAAAGACTCCGTCATTCGCACGGAAGGTATCTATAAGTTCAAACTCCAATCCGTACACGGTTGCGACTCCCTGATCACACTCATTGTCAATACTTGCGCGGGGCCGAAATTGAATGTAATCCAATACGATATGTGTCAAGGCGATGTGCTGACTATCGATGGAAGAAAACAAATCACAAAATCCGGAGACTATGATTTCTTCTTCCGTTCAGCAGACGGATGTGACTCCATCGTTCGGTATGTAGTACGATTTAATCCTGCGTACGAGTTCAACTCCACAGCTACGATGTGCGTCAACAGCAGTTACACATGGTACGGACATAAGAACGATACCGTCATCACCCGTCAGGGTACATATTATGATTCGCTCAAGACCCATCTCGGGTGCGACAGTGTCTATTGTCTGAAGTTAACCTATACCCGGACGGACTTGCGGGATACGATTGTATCCGTTTGCTATTCCGACCTGCCGTACAGTTACAAAGGCCAACTCTATTACGAGAATCATGTCTTCTATGACACCTTGGCGAATAATACGGAAGGATGCGACAGCGTGCTCAGATGGAATTATTATGTTAACATGCATTGCTCTGAGTTCGTACATTACAACCGCTGTGTAGGCCATTACCTCACCGTGGACGGCGAACCGATTGATAAAGAAGGTATCTACCTGCACCATCACCTCACAGAAGAGGGTATGGACTCGTTATACCGTTTCACGGTACATGATATCCCGAATTATGAGTTCACTACCGAACTGAGAGGATGCGACAGTATCGTCTATAAAGGCAAGACCTATTACGCACGCGGTATAGGTCAGGAGACCTTCATGGTAGATTTGAATCATCGTACGACAGAGGGTTGCGACAGTCTGGAACATCTGATATTGACCATAAACATGTCTTCGCCGACCCATGTATATAGTAAGACGATAGCTGATTTCGACTCCGTTCGTTTCGGACCGTATTTCTACAATACAACGGGTGACTATCCGCTTTCGTACACGAATGCTAAGGGGTGCGACAGTATCGAGGTTCTTCACTTGACGGTGCTTCAAACCAAGTACGAAGACATGATCCATTACTATATGTGTTATGGTGACCCGAAGGGTGTAACTGTATTCGGTCGGAATATTCATCCTACTGAGGATTACACCTTCATTGCCGATACCGTATGGATCGCAGGTCAGCCGATTATTCGCACAGCTGATATCATCGTGCAGTATCCATTCAGCATCGCACGCTTCGAACCGGACGAGAACCAGATCGTATGTTCGGCACATGAGGCCACCTTCTATGTAAGCTATACCACCTCGGATCCGAACCGACTGCCCGACTACTACGAAGTTGACTTCATGGCGGGAGACATCGAGGCTCATCCTATTCATCAGGAAGGAGAAGTGAACGGCAAGACGACTCTGGCTATCACCATGAATGGTCAAGGCAAATACATCACCCCGGGATATTACCGCTATTTCCTCAAACTGCGTTCGGCATCCTGCAGTGTCAGCGATACGGTACTGCAGAGCTCCGTCCTCATTCGCTATCCGAACGATATCATGGAGTCGGCTTGGAACGATGCCGTCATGCTTGTTAATGAGCGTCATAACGGCGGTGGATGGATATTCCAACCTCCGTTTAAATGGCAGGTATTCTCCGCCGAAGGGAGAGACAAGACCGCATTGGTAGTTACCAACTCCACGCAGCCGTATCTCTATTCATCGGCACTGGAGGAAGGCGACCGAATCAGTGCAACCCTTATGCGCGAGGGATATGACAAAGCTATTCCTTCATGCGAATATATCTTCACACCGGTATATCCTGTAGCGCCCCATGCAACCCTTGTCTATCCGTCTGCTGTACGGGCGAATATGCCAGTGACGGTATCTTCTCCTCATAACGGTTTGTACCGACTGCTGGATAACACCGGACATACCTATCAGAACGGTGCATTCCAGGAGGGCAAGACCGAAGTCCGCATGCCTGGCACAGAGGGATGCTATATCATGGTCATCGAGGATGAGCAAGGAAACCGCCAAGCACAAAAACTGATTGTGTACTGATCTATGTGCAGTTACACCCTTAGTGAATTATGCAACGAAATAGGCGAAGCGCTGGACAATAGTCTGGCGCCTTCCTATTGGGTGAAAGCGGAGGTGAACAGCCTCAGCGCCAAAAACGGTCATCTGTATCTGGAGCTTATTGAGGGTAATACCGCCAAGATGCGGGCTACCTGCTGGGCCGGAAACAAAGAGTTGATCATGGCGTATTTTGAGTCTGAGACCGGACAGACGCTGCAACCGGGTATGGCGGTCCTCGTCGAAGCGGAGATTCAATGGCATGCCGTATACGGTCTCAGCCTCTCCATCATCGGTATTGACCCTTCCTATACACTCGGCGATATCGCGCGGCAACGCCAACAGACGATTGCCCAACTGCAAGCGGACGGACTGTTGGACGCCCAACAACTGCTTCCTCTTCCGACGCTTATTCGCAACATTGCCGTCATCTCCTCTTCCAATGCTGCGGGATACGAAGATTTCAAGCATCAGTTGGACGCTTCGCCCTATGCCTTTCATACTACCCTTTTTCCGGCTACTATGCAGGGCGAAGGAGCAGAGCAATCGATTCTCAACGCTTTAGAAAAAATAGCGGATTTTGATGCGGTGGCCATCATTCGTGGCGGCGGTGCCACATCGGATCTGCGTTGTTTTGACAGTTACACGCTCTGCGCCGTCTGCGCGCAGTTCGACCTACCCATTATCACCGGAATCGGACATACGCGGGATGTAGCGGTACTTGATCTCGTAGCGCATGAGGCGTTGAAAACCCCTACTGCTGTTGCGGAATGGCTCATTCATAGGATGGATAACGAGATGGCACGCGTAGCAGATCTGTTGGTACGCCTGCAGCGCACCGCCGAAAGACAGATCCTCATCCGCAAGCATCGCGTCGAACTGCTCGAACAACGACTTGCGGCCTGTAACCCCGAGCGTATCTACCGCATGGGATACTCCCTGCTCACCAAGAATGGCAAAGTGGTGCGGTCTGTTGAAGAACTGCAAACCGGTAATGTGGTAACCACCCATCTGGCTGACGGAAATATTTTGAGTACAATCTTATGATTTTGAGTAAGGAACAACGAATCGGTGCAACCATCCTGTCCGGTATCGCTATTATCGCATGGATTATAATGGCGATTTTTCCGAGTACACCGGGTACACCGACGGATCCCAAACCCCATAAGAAATCCTGGGCAGAACGCAAAGACTCGATCCGCCTTGCTGATTCCTTGCGTTTTGTTCAATGGAAAGAAGAACGGGAGCAACGGTATGACTCATTCCGTATCGCTGATTCCATACGCCATGAAGCATGGAAAATAGAACGGCAACAACGATGGGATTCTATGCGCATCGCTGATTCGCTTTGGCGCGACTCCGTGGGTTGGTATCACACAAAACGGATAAAGAAAGATACGATCATCGACCTCAATCATTGCGACACTACTGACCTGCTCTATATCCGCGGAATAGGTAAATATTCGGCTATCCAAATCATTCGGTATCGCGAACAACTCGGCGGCTATTATTCGCCGAATCAATTGCTGGACGAAGCGTTCGCCAAATGTCGCCTCGATACGCTTCTGTCGCATTTCACCGTCGATACAGCTGCTATTCAAATGATTGATGTCAACAGATGCTCCGTTGAGCGACTGCAACAACATCCTTACCTGCGGCATCAGCAAGCCAAAGCGATTTATTCCCTTCGGCGTAAGAAAGTGCATTTATCATCTATCAATGAATTGCGTATCCTACCAGAATTGACCGATTCTGACCTGGTTCGTATCAGCCCGTACCTCTCCTTCGAATAGAAAATAAGTGCAAAAAAATGCTCAAAAACTTGCATATGTCAAAAAAAAGCAGTAATTTTGCAGCCGATTTTGCGCGTATGAGTGAGCAGAGCCATTATATCATCGATCTGTCGCGTCTTCCGATAGGCACGCATTCGTTTGATATTCAGCTTAATAACGATTTTTTTGCAGCGTTAGAGAAATCGGAAATATTGAGCGGTGATGTGGCAGCTAAAGTGACGCTTAATCTCCGGGAGGAGGACTATCGACTCACCATTTCAGTTCATGGAACTGTCTTTGTTGTGTGCGACCGGTGTCTCGATCCCATGCCCCTTGACATAGATGCTCATGATGAATTGATGAATGAGGAGCCAATAGCTCCTAATGATGAAATTAATTTGTCATGGTTAGCATACGAAATAGTAAGTATCAATATTCCGATCGTTCACTGTCACCAACCGGGTGAGTGCAATGCGCAAATGGAACTTCTCCTCCATGATCACCTATGTGACGATTTGGATCCCGAGATTGATGATTGATAAATAACGAATTACTAATCAGAAATCAAAAATTTAGAATATTATGGCACATCCTAAAAGAAGACAAAGCCACACCAGACAAGCAAAACGTCGTACCCATGACGTAGTGAAAGCGCCTACATTGGCTACATGCCCGAACTGCGGTGCACTTCACATCTACCACACTGTATGTCCGTCCTGCGGATACTATCGTGGCAAACTGGCTATTGAGCAAGCTGAAGCTTAATATCGGCTAATGGTAAAAGGTTAAAGGTGAAAGGTGGTATCTACCCCTTTTGCCTTTTCACCTTATTATTATTTACGCGTACGTGAGTACGTACGTGACTCGTGAGAGCCACAAGGCAATTTAGTATTTAAATTTAACATTTGACATTTTTAAAAACATGTTTGACAACAATGCCAACAATGGAGAGCGCCGTCCCAGACCGCGTTTCCATCGCGAAGGAGAGCCTGTTTCTGCTCGTCCTCGTTTTACTCGCACAGACGAATCCCGTCCCCGCTTTCATCGTACGGACTCGGAGCACCGTCCTTTTACCGGAGAACGCACTGAGCGTCCCAACCGTCCGTTCAATCGTCCCAAACGCAATAACGGACTTTATTCCCAGCACAAACAGCAGACTTATCGTGAGCAACACGAAGATCCGACTAAGCCGGTTCGTTTGAATAAATTCCTCGCCAATGCAGGTATTTGTTCCCGTCGCGAGGCTGACGATTTCATTCAGGCAGGAGTTATTACTGTCAATGGTGTTACCGTTGATAACCTTGGTGTCAAAGTGCTGCCTACCGATGACATCCGTTTTCACGACCAGCCCGTTCGTCGCGAACGCAAGGTCTATATCCTGCTTAACAAGCCGAAGAACACAGTAACGACCACCGACGATCCGCAAGAGCGTCATACGGTCATCGATATCGTTCGTAATGCGTGCGCAGAGCGTATCTATCCGGTCGGTCGTCTGGACCGAAACACTACCGGCGTGCTGCTGCTCACCAATGACGGAGACCTGGCTGCCAAACTGACGCATCCGAAATTTCATAAGAAGAAGATCTATGCCGTCACCCTGGATAAGGAGCTCGACGAAGTGGATGAAGCAGTTATTCGTAACGGCGTCGTCCTGGATGACGAGCGTATCATCCCCGATGCGTTGGAGTTCCCCAAAGCGGACCGCAAGCATATCGGTCTCGAGATCCACTCCGGTCAGAACCGCGTTGTACGCCGTATCTTCGAGAAAGTAGGCTATAAAGTAGTTAACCTCGACCGCGTCTCCTTCGCCGGATTGACCAAGAAGAATGTAGGCCGCGGCAAATGGCGTTTCCTCACTCCGAAAGAGGTTGCCTTCTTGCAAATGGGACAGTTTTAACAACGCATAGAGATAGCAGGTGAAGCGGAGCTTCCATTACATATTATTCGCCCTGACCGTTGTACTGGCTGCCATCAGCGTTGTGATGATGTTCCATGTGAATGTCAACGCAGATATGACCAAGTATCTGCCCGATGACTCGCAGATGAAAAGCGGTCTGGAGATCATCACCTCCGAGTTCGGTTCTTCGGCGCAGATGTCCGGTGCGGATGTACATGTGATGTTCGAAGGCATGCGCCCAAACGAAGTACCGGGTATACGAACCCTGCTCGAGGGATATCCCGATGTGCGCAGCGTCTCCTATCGCTACAGTGCCGACAGTACCCATACCGTCTTTGATTTGGATGTACCCAAGTCGATGGACCAGAAAGCGCTGGGGAAACAGATCAGTACCCGATTCGGCGGGAACTGCATCGTAGAAACGAGTCAGGATGGTGCTACTCCGCCTATCTCCGTCATCGTCATCGCGGCGGTGATGATCATGTTCATCCTCTTCCTTATGGCGCAGGCGTGGTTTGAACCCGTCGTGATACTTATCACGGCAGGTTTAGCTATCGCCCTGAATATGGGGACTAACGCACTCCTTCCTTCCGTCTCGATCACGACGAACTTCATCGGTTCGATCCTACAAGCGGTTCTCTCGCTCGATTATTGTATCGTGTTGCTTAACCGCTATCGGCAGGAGCAGGACGAACATACGGATAAGCAGACCGCCGTTATAGCTGCCAATAGAGCTATCCGCAAAGCAGCTCCGTCTATTCTTTCATCGGCGCTGACGACGGTAGTAGGACTGCTGATGCTCTGCTTCATGCGTTTGAAAATCGGAGCGGACATGGGTATAGTTCTGGCGAAAGGTGTCGTTTGTTCACTCATCTGCACCTTCACCGCCATGCCGGCACTGATGCTGCTCTTCCGCCGTACTATCAATTTTACCGCGAAGAAAGCGTATGTACCGAATACCGACCGCATGGCGCGATTCATCTCCCGCCATAAACTACCCATGGCTATCGGGGCCCTTATCCTCTTCTTTGCCTCCTGGTACCTATCCTGCCAGACCACTATCTTCTTCTCCGCTGAAGCAGAATCGAAGATAGAAGAGGTATTCCCTTCACCCAACCCCTTCGTGCTAGTCTATGACACGCAGGATGAAGACTCGGTCTGCGGTCTGGTGGATATCCTTATGGCACAACCCGGTATCCATACCGTTATCTCATACCCCACCCTTATGAGCATGCCGCTCACACCGGCAGAGATGACGAACCATGTGCGGTCCATGTTGACCGATTTCAAGGACTTCATGCCGGAGGGGACAAAGGTTCCACCGGAAGCACTCGATATGCTCACTCCGCAGACGATGCAAATGCTCTATTATCTGCGAACACGGGACTCGATACAAGCCCCCATGGCGTTCCCTGATCTGGCGCGTTTTCTCCATACGCATGTAGCGTCCAATCCTCTCTTCGCTTCCTATCTGGATGAGGAGATGAAAGCGCAGATAGAGGCATTACAGTCGATGCTCGATATGCCCGAGGAGAAGCCGGAGCCCAAAACGCCAAGCATAACGCACCAAGCACCCGTCATCCAGGATACTATCCTCGAAGAAGACACCATCGTTCTTCCACGAGAGACGATTGCACCACTCGCCGACAAACTATCGCCTATCACCGATATTGACTCTATCGAATTGCCATCGATAGACCTCAATAAGATCGCTGTCATACCTTTTATGGCACGACTCAACGCGACCCGGACCTCTGCCATATCGGTAGAGATGCACAAACTAACGGACACCGCAGCGATCCGTCTGCCGATGTCTATCAACGAGATGTCCGTTTTTATAGGATCAACGCCTTTCCAGACCAAACTGGTTTATGCGTACGCACCGGGAAAGGTAAATAAGATGTCGCCTTTGCAGTATGTACATCTGCTTGTGGATGACCTTTTCCAACGAAAGGGTTTGGCCGGTATGATCTCCGAAGAGCAACGCACCTTGCTCACCCAGCGTGCCTACCTCATGGATTTGGCAGACCATAATGCGTCGCTCACACCTACCGATCTAAACATCCTCTTGCGTGCTTTCGGTATAGATAACTTCTCCGAGGAAGAACTGCTCGCTATCGCTAATCCGCCTAAGAAAGCGGAGCCGCAGATAGCCAAGCTACCGTCCGAACTGGATGCTGTGGCCATTGTGCGGGATGTAGTGGATATACAACGCACGCTCCATAGTACGGACACCACGCGTGCAGCAGCTTCGGCGCCGAAGAAAGAAGAACCAGCACCTAAGCAGAAAGGACCGTCCCGTGCAGACCTGCAAGCGGAATTATTTACCGAACTCGTCTTCGGCGGGCGCACTTATACGGCGGAGCAGATGGCTAATAAGTTAGCACGGCTCATGCGCCTGTCCAATGTGCATTCCGATCCTGTCACGCCGGACCAGATGTCGCTTCTCTACGATTTCTACGGTTCGGTCAATAGCCGTTGCGATACGCTCCGCATGGGTTTTGAACCCCTTCTGGTCTTCCTCTGCGACACGCTTGTACACGACCCGCGTTTAGCTGACATACTGCCTGACAGCATTAGCGCACAGACGGCGGATATCAAAGCGCAAATGAAAGACGGTCTGGGTCAGTTACGCAAGGAGGATCACTCCCTGCTCGTTATTCTGTCGTCGTTACCCGCCGAATCACAAGAGACCTATGACTTCGTGGACACACTGACCACTCTTGCGGATGCCCGCATGCCGCACGAGCATTACTATGTAGGTGAATCGGTGATGTACGCGGAGATGCGCGATGGATTCGATCATGAGATGAATATGGTCACGCTGCTTACTATCGCAGCTATCTTCCTTATCGTGGCCCTCACATTCCGCTCCGTCATCGTGCCTATCATCCTTATTCTGGCGGTCATGACGGCGGTTTATGTCAATGTAGTGGTAGCCGGTCTTGTATCGGGTCAGATGCTCTATCTCGCCTATCTCATTGTGCAAGCCATCCTCATGGGAGCGACAATTGATTACGGTATTCTCTTCGCGAACTACTACCGCGAGGGCCGTAAAACCATGCTACCCGTTGATGCTGTTTGCGCAGCCTATAGAGGGTCCATACGCACGATTCTCACTTCCGGATTGATCATGGTGATCGGTCCCGGTGTGATGGCGCTCTTTGTGGACGATCTGATGATCAGCAACATCGTCGGATGTCTCGCCGTGGGTGCCTTCATGGCTATTGTCCTGACCCTCACCCTCGTGCCCGCTGTACTGGTAGCGCTCGACCGGCTCGTCATATATGGGAAGAATAATCGTTACACGGAAGAAGAGGCGAAGTAAAAAATAACAAAAAATAACAATAAAAAGTGATATATATTTGTATATATCATTTTTTTTTTGTACCTTTGCACGCTGTTTTTAGAATAGATGAAGCAGGGCGACCAACATTGGGATTTGACCATCACGCCGAAAGACCGGCTTTTGGCTGTAGATTGGAAGGAGATATGGCGTTATCGCGATATGTTCGTGCTGTTCGTGGAGCGTGCTTTCCGCGTGGCTTATAAGCAGACGATCCTTGGTCCGCTTTGGTTCATCATTACCCCCGTTCTATCCGTTATTGTCTATGTGACGGTATTCGGCGGAATAGCGAATATCCCGACGGACGGTGTACCGCCTATTCTATTCTACCTGCTGGGTATCTCTGTGTGGGGTTATTTCTCCAGTTGCCTGAGCGCAACCTCCAATTCGTTTGTATCAAATGCAGATATATTCGGAAAGGTCTATTTCCCCCGTATCATCATGCCGCTTGTGGCGGTGACGACGAATATGCTGAGTTTTGCCATCCAGTTGGCAATCTTCACAGCGTTTTATATCTATTATGTAGCAACGGGTGCGGAGCTCGTTATTCATTGGCAGATTGTGCTGTTCCCAGTGCTGATCGTGCTGCTGGCGCTGATGGCGGTGGGTTTCGGAATGATTTTCTCGTCGATGACGACCAAATACAGAGATTTGCAGATCATGCTGGCGAAAATCATCTCGCTATGGGTTTATATCACCCCGGTGATCTATCCGTTGAGCATGGTGACGAACGAGAAGTTGCACTTGGCGATGAGTCTGAATCCCGTGACGCCTGTGATGGAGGCGATCAAGTACTCCCTGCTCGGTCAGGGTCAGTTCAGTTGGTTATGGCTTGGCTATAGCGCTGCCTTTACGGTGGTATTATTAATCTTTGGCCTTATGCTCTTTAATAAGGTACAAAAGAGTTTTATGGATACGGTGTAAAGTGAAGAGCGAAAAGGAAACATATTGGACCACGGAGATCAGCCCGACAACATTCTCGAAGGGACTTGGACTGAAGGAGTTATGGCAGAAGAAATATCTGATATGGCTCTTTATCAAGCGGGATATCACCGTGCAGTACAAGCAGACCATCTTCGGTATGGGCTGGTACTTCATATCGCCGCTCTTCACGATGTTCATGTATATCGTGGTGTTCGGTCGCATTGCCGGCATCCCGACGGATGATATCCCGCAACCGGTGTTCTACCTGAGCGGTATTTGTCTTTGGGAGTATTTCTCGACCTGTCTGACCGAGGTAGCCTCCACATTCCAGTCCAATGCTGCACTATACGGTAAGGTTTATTTCCCGCGACTCGTAATGCCGGTATCGAAGGTTTTCTCCAAACTCTTCCGGTTCGTGCTGCAGTTGAGTACATTTGTATTCGTCTATCTGTATTTCGTGATTCGTGGTGTAGATCTGCATCCCAACTGGTATCTGCTGCTCTTCCCGGTACTGATGCTGATGATGCAATGCCTCGCGCTCGGACTCGGGCTCATCATCTCGTCGCTCACCACCAAGTACCGCGACCTGATTAATTTCTTCGGTGTCTTTGTCTCCCTCTGGATGTACGCCACGCCGATCGTTTATCCGCTCAGTTATGTCACCAATCCGACGCTGCATAAGATCATGCTTCTCAACCCCATGACTGCCATCATTGAGACCTTCAAATACGGGGCTTACGGAGCGGGAGAGTTCAGTTGGACCGCACTCGGGTACAGTGCGATGATCATCCTTGCACTCCTATTCATAGGAATAGCGATGTTTAATAGAAAACAGAAATTTTTTATTGATACCATATAATGAAACGAAAAATAGCCATAATAGCCGGAGGAGACAGCAGCGAGCATGAAGTATCGTTGCGTTCGGCGGCAGGTCTAAAAACATGGATTAGCGAAGCGGGCTACGATGTTACGATCGTGATCCTCAAGGGTCAGGATTGGAAAGCCATTCCCAATGATGTAATGGGCGCTGCTTCGCAGCTCAATGATGAAATGATGCAACAGGCTTGTCCGATCGACAAGAATGATTTTTCTTTTACGCGCGAGGGCGTGAAACACACCTTTGATTTCGCGTATATCACCATCCACGGCACACCGGGCGAGAACGGTATTCTGCAGGGCTACCTGGATATGATCGGTATGCCGTACTCTTGTTGCGGCGTACTGGCCGCAGCGCTGACATTCAATAAGTATGCCTGCAACCATTATCTGTCCTATTTCGGATTTCATATCGCGAACAGTATGATGCTTCGTACGGGACAGAAGTTACCTAACGCGCCGAAGATAGCGGAGACCTTAGGCTTACCGTGTTTCATCAAATCGAATGTAGGCGGTTCGTCTTTCGGGTGCACCAAAGTGAAGACGGTAGAGGATATCTATCCGGCTATCGAGCGGGCATTCCAAGAGGGCGATGAGGTCATCTGCGAATCGTACATGAAGGGTACTGAAGTGACCTGCGGTGTCTATAAGACCAAGAACAAAGCAGTCGCCTTCCCCATCACAGAGGTGGTGACGCATAATGAGTTCTTCGATTATGACGCGAAGTACAAAGGACAGGTGGATGAGATCACACCGGCACGTATCCCTGATGCCGTACGCGATAAGATACAGGCAGAGACGCTGCGTCTGTACGACATCATCGGTGCTAACGGTATCATCCGCGTGGATTGGATCATCACAGAGGGCGATAAGCTGAACCTCCTTGAGGTGAATACCACGCCGGGTATGACGCCTACCTCGTTTATCCCACAGCAGGTAAGAGCAGCCGGCTTGGATATCAAAGATGTTTTAACCGACATTATTGAGAATAAATTTGCATGATCGACATTAATAAAGCCATAGAATCGTTGGATTGGAGCAAGGAACCCAAAGGCTTGTATGAACCCATCGGTTACGCTCTGGCATCGGGCGGCAAACGGATTCGTCCCACTTTGGCACTCATTGCTGCAGACATGTTCGGCGGCAAGGAGGAAGAGGTACTGCCTGCTGCCTTGGCATTGGAGGTTTTTCATAACTTCACGCTGCTGCATGATGATGTGATGGACCGGGCTCAGGTACGCCGTGGTCGCCCCACCGTGCATGTCAAATGGGATGACAACACCGCCATTCTGTCGGGTGACCAGATGTTGATTGAGGCCTATCGACTGCTGAGCAATGTACCGGCAGACAGACTACCACAAGTGCTCAAATGGTTCAACGACATGGCAACGGGTATCTGCGAGGGACAGCAGTATGATGTAGATTTTGAGCAGATGAGCGAGGTGACCATCGCCGATTACATGAAGATGATTGAGCTCAAGACCTCGGTACTGCTCGCGTATGCACTGAAGATGGGTGCGTATATTGCCGGCGCCGATGCAGACCAACAGGAAGCGCTCTACCAATACGGCTTACATGTCGGCTTGGCATTCCAGATTCAGGACGACCTGCTGGATGTGTACGGGGATCCAAAGACCTTCGGCAAAGCGATCGGCGGAGATATATGCTGCAATAAAAAAACCTTCCTCTTGCTTACAGCGCTGGAGAAAGCCGATACACAGAGTCAGACGGAGTTGCAACAATGGCTGGCGGTGACCGACCGCGACCAGGAGAAGATAGCGGCTGTCACAGCGATATACAATCGTTTGGGCGTTCGTCCGGTATGCGAATCCGCTATGGAGCAGCACACGGTATATGCACTGGCACAACTGGACAAGTTACCTCAAAACGAAGCTACCGGACAACTGCGTACATTGGCTGAGAAATTATCAAATCGCAAATCGTAAAATTATATAGTTTATGCCTTATCGTCGTTTACCGAACACAGATTTAGCCCGCCTGCATGCCTTGCAGAATGCGATTCAACAGGCGCAGTCGGCGGACTATACGGAGCAGGTCATTCCGTACAAAGTACTGAGCGAGGCGCAGCGATTCCTTGTTCCTTTCGAAAATGTAGTGATGCAATCGAAAGACAACTACAAGTCCACTGTCAATGCCAACAAGCAGTACCGCCATATCGTGCAGAACGCACGAATGTACATCTCCCATTTCATCCAAGTGCTCAACTTGGCTGTCATCCGCGGGGAGATCAAGAAGGAGCAAAAACTGCTCTACGGTCTTGACCCGCATCAGAATGTGGTACCTGATTTGTCCTCAGAGGACTATATCCTTGAGTGGGGACAGAAAATCATCGAAGGAGAGCAGAAACGCATGGCGAACGGAGGGTTCCCTATCTACAACCCGGCTATCAATAAGGTCAAAGTGCATTACGACATCTTCTGCGAGCATCAGCGCCAACATACCTTCCATATGCAGAACACCGAGCGTGTACACGGCGATCTGGAGCCCCTTCGTGCACAAGCGGATGAGATCATCCTGAACTTATGGAATATTATTGAGGACTACTATAAGGACCTTCTTCCCTACGCCCGTTTGATGAAATGCCAACTGTACGGCGTCATCTATTACTACCGCAAGGGAGAAAGAAAACTCACGGCCGAGAGTGACCGTGAGCTCAAACGCATCATGGACAGTCAACCGACTATCCAATGGTCTGTTGAGGAGTAACGACGCGATCTACTTTTTGATCAAGCCAGAGACGCGGAAGAGTATGGCGCTTCAGCTGGAAAGCATAACATACGCCTATCTTCTTCGCCATCGGATGACGCCTGATGAACCGGTCATAATATCCGCCGCCACGACCGATACGATGACAATGGTAATCAAAGGCTACACCGGGAATGAGCATCAGATCAATATGACCTTTGTATGTCGGAGTCTGAGGTTCGGGAACGCCCATACGACCCTTACGCATCATATCTTCTCCGTCATACGGACGAACCTCCATCGAGTGGCGATGGGTAACAGGTAAAAGAAATATTTTTTGACCCTCATACTTGGAGAGCAACGGACGCAGGTCCACTTCATTATGAACCGGATAGTACATCATCACTACTTTCGCCTTGCGAAAAGCGGACATCTGCTCTATCTGTTCAATGACACGCGCGGAATCTTCGGCTACTTGCTCTTTGGATAAGATACGACGTTTCTGCTCAACCAGAGCCCGTATAGCCGCCTGCTCACGACGGGCACGCACCCAAGGAAGGATGGACCAAAAATCATGTATTTGTGAATCGAATAACATAAGTTTTATTGTTTCGGGCTGCAAAGGTACTGCTTTTTCCCGAAATATGCAAGATTTTTTGCAAAATTTATATAGAATGAAGCATTTTTTATACATATCTCTATGCGCACTGGCGGTGATTCTGACCGGCTGTGAAGGCGGAAGTTACGGCACCAGTGCCTCTGCATCGGTAGCGCGACTCAGGGCTTTCGGATTTGCCAAGAATGACACCATGCCCGGACTCTATGCCGCTGTCTTCACCGTAGAAGAACGGAATGACACCGGTTTGGTTTGGAATAAAGACTCTATCCTTTATGGCACGAGTCTGGAACATGTAGCGCCCCGCATGACCTTCGCGGCCACCCCGGGTGCAGCATGGATCAAGACGCCCGATACCGTTTGTACCCTCACCGGATACGACACTTTGGATTTCTCCAAGCAACCGATCTATCTCACTATCCTTTCGTCCGACAAAACGGTGACCAAGACCTATGAGATCAAAGCCTCGGTGCATCAGCAGGATCCGGATATGTACACTTGGGAAACCCTGGCTGAAGGTTTCTATGATGCGCAGCACGATGAGCAACGAGCACTCGAACTGAACAATACCTTCGTGCTTCTCAGTTCCAACGGTTCTTCCATCAATGTCTATCAGTCAAACGACGGGGCTATATGGAACGATTTGGGACCCACAAACGGACTGCCTGCCGCAGCAAAGATACGTCAGGTCATTAGTGATGGAGAGCAGTTATATTACGGCGATGGTAATACCTTATACACCAGTACGGATGCTGTCTCTTGGACGGCCCACACGGTGGAATATACCATCCAAACCATGCTCATGTATTGGAACAAACAGATATGGGCGTTGATCGATAACAACGGCTATCAATTCGCTTACTGGAAAGACGATGAACTGCAAACCATTGATCTTCGTCCCACCAGTGCGTTCCCTGTAAGGGATTTTGCTACCGTGGGCTACCTCAGTTCAAGTCTCCGTGAGCATGCCTTGATTTTGGGCGGCAAAGACAAAGACGGCGAGACGCTCAACACCCGCTGGTATATCGAGTACTCCTCCGTCATAGGTTACCGACTCCAGGAATTCTCTCTTGGACGAGACTTCCCCGAGATCGCTGATGCCGCAGTGGTGGCTTATAAGAACCAACTACTGCTTTTTGGCGGTGCCGATGAACAGGGAGGTCCGCTCTATAGCGACATCATGGTTTCTGCCGACGAAGGACTCAACTGGACCAAAGCGGACAGTACCAAGAATCGTCTGCCGGAACAGGTTCGCCAACGCAAGAAACAAAGCGCTATCGTGCGCGATAACTATATCTACCTCTTTGGAGGACAAGATGATACCGATACCTACAGCGATGTCTATCGCGGCAAGCTCAATAGCATCGATTGGTAAAACAATTTTTAATTTTGAATTTTTAATTTTTAATTTAATAACATTACAATTATGACTATCAAAGATTACAAATTCGCCGGCAAGAAGGCGATCGTACGCGTTGATTTCAACGTACCTCTGGATGAGAATGGTAAGATCACTGACGACACCCGTATCCGCGGTGCGCTGCCTACCCTCAAGCACATCCTCAATGAAGGCGGTGCCCTCATCATCATGAGCCATATGGGTAAACCCAAAGGTAAAGTAACGGCTAAGTACAGCCTTAGCCAGATCGTAGATGCAGTAGCTGCTGCACTCGGTCGTCCTGTTCAGTTCGCTGAGGACTGCGCGAAAGCACAAGACAAGGCTGCCGCACTCAAACCGGGTGAGGTACTGCTGCTGGAGAACCTGCGTTTCTATCCCGAAGAGGAAGGCAAGCCCGTAGGTATCGAGAAAGAAGATCCGGCTTACGAACCCGCTAAGAAAGAGATGAAAGCCCGTCAGAAAGAGTTTGCTAAGACCCTCGCTTCCTATGCGGACTGCTACGTCATGGACGCATTCGGTACCGCTCACCGCAAACATGCATCGACCGCTGTCATCGCAGATTATTTCGATGCAGACAATAAGATGCTCGGTTTCCTCATGGAGAAGGAAGTAGCCGCTGTGGACGCTGTGCTCGGTGATATCAAACGTCCGTTCGTAGCTATCATGGGTGGTTCGAAAGTAAGCTCCAAGATCGGTATCATCGAGAACCTGCTCGGCAAAGTGGATAAACTCATCCTCTGCGGCGGTATGACCTATACTTTCGCAAAAGCACACGGCGGTGAGATTGGCGGCTCGATCGTTGAACTCGACAAACTGGATGTAGCACTCGGTGTAGAAGAACTGGCTAAGAAGAACGGCGTAGAATTGGTACTCGCTCCGGACGCTATCTGCGCTGATGCGTTCAGCAATGATGCTAACCAGAAGATCTTCCCGTCCAATGCTATTCCTGAGGGTTGGGAAGGCCTCGATGCAGGTCCGAAAGCACAGGAGAACTTCCGCAACGCTATCAAGGGTGCCAAGACCATCCTTTGGAACGGTCCTGCCGGTGTGTTCGAGTTCGATAATTTCTGCGGCGGTAGCCGTGCTATCGGTGAAGCCATCGCAGAGGCAACGGCTAACGGTGCTTTCTCCCTCATCGGCGGCGGTGACTCCGTAGCTTGCGTGAATAAGTTCGGTCTGGCCGACAAGGTTTCATATATCTCTACCGGTGGTGGTGCCCTCCTCGAAGCGATCGAAGGCAAAGTGCTCCCGGGCGTAGCAGCAATTAAAGGTGAATAATTATGGAAGTAGTAGGAAAAATCATACAAGTATTGCCTATACAAGAAGGTGTAGGCCGTAACGGTAACCCCTGGAAGGTACAACCGTACGTTTTGGAAACCCTTGACCAGTATCCTCGCAAAGTGCATTTCGAGGTATTCGGTGAAGATCGTATCCGCATGAATCCCTGTGCGATTGATCAGCTGGTAACCGTTAGTTTCGATATCGAGAGCCGTGAGTTCAACGGCCGTTGGTATACCTCTATCCGTGCCTACCGTATCGTACAAGGCGATGTTACCCAAGGTGCTACAGCTCCGGCAGCTCCGGCAGCGGCTCCTGTAGCGGCAGCCCCGGCTCAAGCGGCTCCGGCACAAGAAGTACCGGCTAATGTGGATCCGTTTGACGCTTCGGCAGGAGACGGAACCAGCGATCTGCCCTTCTGATGCGCAAGTGGATTAAGTTCATAGTACTCATGATTCTGTTAGCGGGTGGTGCGGTTCTCTGCGCCATTCGCTGGCAGGCATGGTTCAGTATGCCTCCCGAGCCTACTTGGACCGGGGATACCATCGATTATACCTTCCCTTATCCAACAGAAGGAACGACCATCCTTATCTTGGGCGATATCCATAATCACCTCATGCAGGCTGATTATGACACGCTGGCGGCACGCGTACCGGATATTGATGCCGTGGTGCAAGTAGGCGACTGGATGGAACGCGGACAAGAGTATTATCGTCAGGAATTGCTGCGCGAATGGACGCACAGTACACTCATGGGCCTACCCGTCATCGCTTGTCCGGGTAATCATGAGTACTCCAAGGGGATTCGCAAAACGATCTCGCCGGTATGGGAGCGCACCTTCGATCATCCGCATAACGGACCGGTAGAAGTACCCGGTGTCAGTTATTTTGTGGACCTGCCCCAAGTGCGGTTTATCATCATCGATACCAATCCGCTGGTGCGACTGGTGGATCTCACCCGTACGCTCACCTGGTTGCGTCAAGCGATGCACACAGCCGATGACCGTTTCATCGTCGTGCTGATGCATCATCCCGTTCTATCGGTAGGCAAAGGGCGGTACAACCCGGTTATCTATTCAGCGTTCCGCCATGCCTTGGGCGATGCAGATCTGGTTATCGCAGGGCATGACCATAGTTATATGAGGCGCACACCGTTCGTCGTACTCAACGCCGCGGGCAAACCCAAACCCCAACAACCGGTTTTTGAACCCGAAGTGACGGACACCGTGCCGGTTTACGGCGTCCTTACATCACAAATCATCAATCAAAAATCACAAATGCGATTTACGGTTCATCGTATGAACGATGGAGCGCAAATTGACTCCCTCTATGTTATCCACGACTGATGCGATAGTACTGTCGCTGCAGCCGCAATCGGATAAAGCGCACGTCCTGCACGCCTATACGCGCGCAGGTGGACGCGTTAATTATAAGGTATACGGACTCGGACGCAAGAATACCGCCGGCAAATACAGTCCGCTTTCGATCGTGCAACTAACCACGGACGACAAATCGATTCGTACGGCTCAACTGAACTACGTACCCACGACGCTAACCACCGATCCGTATAAACGAACGATTGCCCTTTTCATAGCCGAAGTGCTGCATCATGTGCTTCGTCATCCCATGGCAGATGAACCCATGTATGACTTCCTGGCGGCGGCCATTGAAGAATTGGACCGAAGCGAAGAACCGCAGAATTTTCATCTGCAGTTTCTCATCTCTTTTGCCGCTAAGTTAGGCTTTGCTATCGAAAACGAGCCTGCCGTTCCGCAGACTCGTAAACAACGTCAGGACACACTCAATGCCCTTTGCGCCTATTTCGCGACCCATGTCGAGACATGGGAAACACCCAAATCTCTTGATATCCTCACCGAGGTATTTGACTAATCAGCAACCTGCCACTCGGGCGTATAACGGGGTTCACAAACGGGTCGGGCTCATTCCCGTCTCCGCAGCTTGCCATTCCCAGCACTACCGCCGCTACGGCGAAGAAAGAAAAGAATTTACGCATAATTGTATCGTTGTTTGTTATTTGCACTTATCACTTGTGCCTATCACTTGCAGCTCCACTGCATCATTTCCTCGTGAAATACCCGGGATTATTCTTTCCCTCATCCGGATGGGCGTAGCTTATATCAGTATTGCTTTCATCATACTCCGTTCCTTGGCCGCCCTTCAAAGAGGTACATTCATAGAACATATTATAAGAATCTATATTAGATGCACTCTGACTCCAATCGTCGTCGTCGTTGCAATAAATGGTAGTCAGCAAAGAACAGCCCTTGAACATATAATACATACTCTTCACATTGGCGGTATTGAAAGAACGCAGGTCCAATGAGGTCAGCGAAGTACAGCCATAGAACATCTCTCTCATATACTTCACGTTCTTGGTATCGAAAGAACTTACATCCAATGACGTCAGCGAAGAACAGCCATAGAACATACAATTCATATACTCCACGTTCTTGGTATCGAAAGAGCTTACATCCAATGATTTCAGCGAAGTACAGCTAGCGAACATGTGACTCATATTCGTCACATTGGCGGTGTTAAAAGAGTTTACATCCAATGCCAATGACGTCAGCGAAGAACAGCCATGGAACATATAACTCATATTCGTCACATTGGCGGTGTTAAAAGAGCTTACATCCAATGACGTCAGCGAAGAACAGCCATTGAACATGTCACTCATAGCCGTCACGTTCTTGGTATCGAAAGAGCTTACATTCAATGAGGTCAGTGAAGAACAGCCATAGAACATATAATTCATATACTCCACATTGGCGGTGTTAAAAGAACGCAGGTCTAGTGACGTCAGGGATTGGCATAAATAGAACATTTGTCCCATACCCGTCACGTTCTTGGTATCGAAAGAACGCAGGTCCAAGGATTTCAACGAAGAACAACTATTGAACATACCGTGCATATATGTCACCCTGGCGGTAGGAAGATTCTCCAGTCCCTCAATTGTGGTCATCTTTTCCAGACCAACCGCATCGTCGGTCACGAAGTCACGGCAATAGCCGAACAAATTATACATCGAGGTATAGGGGTAATTCTTCATAGAGACATCGACAACCGCTTTCTCCACCTCCCGATAATAAGTATATGCTTCGAAGCGGGTATAATAGGGGTTCAGATTCGGGTTATACTCCTCCACGATGAAGTTATCCCCTTTGCGGCTCTCCATCTTGTTATCGTAGTAATAGGTCATGACGTGTGTCGTCTTGTCATAGACCGTATATACGTTAGGCATATCATGCACCAGGCGGACGTAAAAGCCTAAATAGCGACCAACATACTCTGTAGCAAGCTTATCATTTATCATTACACGATATGCGGATGATTCAGCATAATCGGAAGAGGTCCAATAACTACCGGCAGGATTGTCTTTTTTTACCGTTTGCCCGCTACGATACAGTCGAGAGTAAGGCAAGAACACCGCGCCGGCCTGTTCTAATGCATCCCATTGAGTTTGGAGAGAAAGGATGTTGGCAGTCCAACTCTGGTCGGTACTCAAGGTTATACCGCTCGGCTTCACTTCTCCCCAGTTATCGGGCAGCAGGATGATACCTTGTACATTATTAAACTCCAGCGTCGCCCATACTGCTAAGTACGAAGCGTTAGGACGATCCAACAGGAGATAATTCCATTCATCCTTGGACAGCGTGCGCCAATATTTCGCCTCACTATCGCCAATAATATTGTCTCCCCAATCCTTAAAAGCAGCATAATCTGCACCGACCCTACTGTCTTTCGCAGGTTCATCACCGGTTCCCCAGCCGAAGAGATCAATAGTGTATGCTTCCGAACCTATCTGCTCGTTCTCCTCCTGACTCAATACATCGTACTGATGTTCGGCAAAAAGCAATTGACCGGATGTGGCGGTCTTCTTGTACTGCAGGTTACCCTGCGAGAAA
>Ga0310694_10001698_pt1 | contig 24268 bp, 20 predicted proteins | sample 174DNAGHGhighgp2_FD_203884 | JGI IMG/M metagenome (GOLD analysis project Ga0310694, IMG submission 203884) | Sheep rumen microbial communities from Palmerston North, Manawatu-Wanganui, New Zealand - 1742 DNA GHGhigh gp2 (v2) (version 2) | ecosystem: Host-associated > Mammals > Digestive system...
CTGATAATTCAGCTATTTTACCAGCATTTAAAGGAATACCAGCCTTTTTCATTGTTTCTAATACTAAATCCTTTTCCATATTTTTACCTCCAATTGTTTATTTTATTTATTCTATCATATAATTTTATTTTTGATTAGAACTTATTATTCTAATATAACAAATATTCTACAGTAATTACATTATTTTTCTTCTTTATTTAAAAAAAATTACTAGTCCCATGTTTGTCCTATCACGTATAGGATAATATAATTGTATTTTTTTAGGAGGGTAAAGAAAAAGACATTACCAATTTTTTGATAATGTCTTTCAAATTCAAGTAATTATACTCTTGCGTTATTGAATGTTACATTAATTCTATTAACGTATTTTCTATCAAATAATGCTAGAATATTACCCTTTGGCTCTAAATTATTAGCTTCTAAATATTCATCATTTTCATAATATTTAGCAAAGCTTAAGCCAATTGCATAATCATAGAATAACCAATATAAATCTGAATCATAGGGATCTCCATCCTTAGGATCAAATTCATCAGCTACTTCTTGAGTAAAGATTTCTGTATCAGCTAATGCAACTAAGTCATTATATACAGTATTATATGGAGCGTCATAGTCTACATAATATGTATTAGTAAATGCAGGTGATGATTCATCCTCGTCTTCTACCTTAGATGTTAACATATAATCAATGAACTTATATGCTAATTCCTTATTTGCAGAATCCTTAGTAATAACTAGGTTATCACAGAAGGCAACTGTATCATCAGGAATAAAGCAATCAAATCCAATTTCATATGTATTATCATTTACAGTATACTTTCTTTCATCAGATGTAATTACATCTAAGAAGTTAGCAACCTCATCAATTTTAATATCACCTGCTAAATAAGCATCCATTGCTTGATTAGCGGCGTTTTCAGAATAATAATATAGGAAATCACCAGTCCACATATAGCCTAAATGAATATTACCAGCTACGATATCCTTCTTAATTGTATCTGTACCCCATGCATCATAATTCATGCCAGAAATGATTTTTTCCATTTGGTCTAATACAGTTTGAGGCTGTTCTAGTGTTGGATCTAATCCTAAATATCTAGATAATGCATAATAGTCATGTTGATGAGATTCATACATAGCTACCTTAGTACCAGCTGGTAATGTAGATCTATCAAATAATGAACCCCATTGATTTTTAGCATTATTTGTTACTGCTTGTTCAACTCCATCCTTCTTTGTTGTATACATAATACACCAAGTACCAGATAGATACGGTACTGCATAATTTTCAATGGTACCCATTTCATATGAATCACCTAAGTGTTGCTTAAGGTTGATATTCATATCCTCATAAATTTTCTTAGTAGATAGCTTTCTATCAGCTAAATCAACATTTGGTAATTGTGAAAAATCTAATTTTTCTAATAGGTCATTAACATACATCTTTTCTACCATGTAATCTGATGGACAAATTACATCATAAACAGTTGTACCTGCTTTTGCCTTTGAATAGAAAATTTCGTTACTTTCGCCTAAATCCATTTGAACAGTACAATTATATTCCTCTTCAAATGATTCAATTAATGATTCATCAATATATTCTCCCCAGTTAAGAAATAATAAAGTATCTTTACTACCACATGAAGATAAAGTTAATAAAGAAGCTCCTAATAATAAAAGACTAGCCATTCTTCTTTTCATGATTCTTACGTCCTTTCATTATTAAGTTATATCCGATAACTGCTAAAATCATTACAACAGTTAATAATGTAGAGAAGGCATATACACCAGGGAATAAGCTCTTTCTACCAATTGATGAATAAATCCAAATAGATAATGTGTTATAGCCGTTTCCTGTTGTGAAGTAACCAACAACGAAATCCTCAAAAGAAATTGTGAAGGCTAAAATCATACCAGAGAAAATACCACCCTTAACACATGGAACTATTACCTTTCTTAATGACTTGATAGGCTTAACACCTAGGTCAAGTGATGCCTCTAGCATATTAGGGTCAATTTCCTTCATCTTAGGTAATACAGATAAGATGATATAAGGAAGTATGAAATAAATATGTGCTAATAAAATTGTCCAGAAACCAAAGATATGCTTATCTATATATAAGAATAATGAGAAGATAATCATTAATGATACACCTGTTACAATATCAGCATTTAATAGAGGTATATTATTTAAGAAAGTTAATCTTTGCTTTACCTTTGGAGGTAAATAATAAGCACCAATACCAATTAATGTACCAAGTACTGTAGCAATAGCTGTTGCACAAATACTTGTTAAGAATGTATTTAATATTGATTTATTTAAAGATGTTTTACCAAACATATTTGCATAATTTGCAAATGTGAATGATGCAAATTCAGTTGTTGAATCTGAAGAGTTAAATGATTGGATAGCAATAATAATTACTGCGAAATATAGCATAAAGATTGAGAAGCATAATAAGATTATTGAAATAACCTTCCAAGTCATCTTTAAGCCCTTATGCTCTTTATATCCATAATCTTCTAATGATGCACGCTCATAATCGTTAGGATTATAAGTCTTCTTTACTAATTCTTCCATTATAATAATGTCTCTCCTTCCTTATCAACCTTTGATACTATAAGGATTGAACCTAATATAATGATTAAGATTGCTATAGCTAAAACTGAACCCATATTGTAGCTCATGTTAATGAAGCTTTGTTCAATAACGTTACCAATTAATGTAATGTTACCATCACCTAAAATCTTAGGAATAGCGAATCCTGATAGACATGGTAATAATACCATTATTGATCCTGAGATTACGCCCTTTAATGCAAGTGGAACAATAACCTTCCAGAACTTCTTAAATTCAGTTATACCTAAATCTAAGGCAGCCTCATGTAATAATGGATCAATCTTTTCTAATGATGTATAAATAGGCATTACCATGAATGGTAAGTATGTAAATATCATACCTAAATAAATAGCTAAATCAGTACCAATGATATCTAATCCATAGCCATTTAATCCAAAGATATCTGTTAAGATATTATTTGACTTAAATACACTTGCTAGGGCATTGATACGAAGTAGGATATTAGTCCACATTGGTAATATTAAAATAATTAAAACTAAATACTTATTTTTAATTTTAGACTTGTATAGCATGTATGCTAATAAGAATCCAAAAAATATACAAGCAACTGTTGTTACTACTGCATATTTAATTGAATTAAAAAAAGCAATAATTGTAGATTTCTCTGTTAGTATTTGGAAATTTGTTATACTTGCTGTCATTCCCTTAAATGAAATACCTTCTGTATCAACAAACATTAAGAAAATCATAAATAATACAGGTAATACTGCAAATATATACAAAAAGTAGATATATGGTCTAGCTAATCTATCAAGTCTATGTGCACACTGATATGAAGGTATTACAGCCTTCTTTTCACTCTTCTGCATAGACTACTTTTCCTCCGAAGCTTCCTCATGACCATAGAAATCATTCTTAGTCTCATACTTAGCAGCTACATCAAATAATGTAACAGCCTTTCTTGATTCCTCCTGAGTTAATGGTACAAGCTTTTTAGGTGAACCATCTTCCTTCATTAAGCAGATTTCATATGGGTCTACTGTTAAACCAATGATTTCTCCTACTTGAATGTCTTCATATGTATGTACAACGAATTCATTACCTTCGATATCTACTAATAATTCGTAATGAACACCCTTGAAGATTGAAGATGTAACTTTAGCAATAACCTTTGCATTTTCTCTTGGAACAATATCCCAGTCCTCTGGTCTAATTACTACATCAACGATTTCATTATCATCGAATTCATAACCAACTACAGGGAATTCTTGTCCTAAGAACTTAACTAAATTCTTCTTTAGGTAAACACCCTTAACAATATCAGATTCACCAATGAAGTTAGCAACATATCTGTTGTTTGGTTCATTATAGATATCCTTTGGAGAACCTTGTTGCTGGATGATACCATCCTTCATAATAACAATACGGTCACTCATAACCATAGCTTCTTCTTGGTCATGTGTAACGAAAATAAATGTAATACCTAGATTCTTTTGCATTTCCTTAAGCTCGTATTGCATGTTAACTCTTAGCTTATGGTCTAATGCAGATAATGGTTCATCTAGTAAAAGAATCTTTGGCTTTAAAATAATGGCGCGGGCAATTGCAACTCTCTGCATTTGTCCACCTGAAATTTTGTCAATCTTTCTCTCCTCATAACCAGAAAGATTAACTAGCTTTAATGCTTCACTTACTGATTCAGCAACTCTAGCCTTAAGGTATCTTCTAATATCAAAATAAGAAGGTACAGTCTTTCCTTGAGCCTTACCAATCTTTTGGTTGTACTCTAAGGCATCTTTTGCAACTTGCTCATCGCCGCCATAAAAATCGATTAAAAATCTTCTTCCGCGGTTTACTAAACCAAATGCAACGTTATCAAAAACGTTTAAATGTGGGAATAATGCATATCTTTGGAAAACTGTATTAATAGGTCTTGCATAAGCAGGTAGATCATTAATAATCTTTCCATTAACAATAATTTCACCACTTGTAGGATACTCAAATCCTCCGATCATTCTTAGTGTAGTAGTTTTACCACAACCAGATGGTCCTAAAAGAGTAATAAACTCATTTTCGTAGATATCCAAATCAATGTTATCTACAACACAGTTATCGCCATAATATTTAACGATATTGTGCAATTCGATAATTGGCTTTCTTTCCAACTCAATTTACCGAACGAAAAGAACAATGTCTTTTCTTATCCTTTCTCCTAATATTCTTTTTTTGGCCTGTAAATCGTTAAAAATGTAATTCTACATTTAACGTGACAGATGTTCAATAATTATTTATTGAACGATATTAATTATAGACTAAAATTTCAGAATTACAATAATAAATTTTAAATTTATAAAAATAATTGAAAGTAGAAAATTATGAAAGATTTATGAAAGAAAAATGGAGAATATAAATATTCTCCAAAATTCATTAATCTTCAATTTTTTCTAGTCTAAAATATGATACAAAAAGTAAGGCACTTGTTCAAGCCAACTTGGCCAGTCATGAGGCTTGTCATATCCCCAATAATCACACCATGCTGGAATGCCTAAACGATGTAATTGTGTATCCATTTCTCGTGTTGATTTTAAGCATTCTTCTTCCCAGTTACCTTGACCTACACAGATAACTATTCTTGAGTTCTTATACATATTAACATATGGGTGATCATATGCCATATTCTTTAATGATTCTACAGGTGAATTTAAGAACATTAATTCATCTGAATAGCCTTGAATAAAGAAATATGAATCATATACACCAGATAATGCTAATACTGCATCAAAAATATCAGGTCTTCTCATAATGAAATTAACTGCATGGTAAGCACCAAGTGATACACCAAAGGTCATAATGCCAGAAGCTACTCCTCCGCCATTACCATATGTATTAATTTCATATACTCTAGGAACAATATCCTTAATGATATATTCATAATAAGCTTCTTGAGCTCTTATTCTATCATAGCCGCTTTTATATGTCGCAGAAAAAGATTCCTGATCCATTGATTCAACACAGAATACTTGAATCTTTCCTTGCTCAATATACCAGCTCATTGAATCAATGATTCCTCTATTTTCATAATCAAAGAATCTACCATCCTGGCTTGGGAAAGCAATACAAGGCTTTCCAGCATGTCCAAATACCTTAAATTCTAAATCTCTTTGATATACAGAGCTCCATTCCTTATAATATTCAACCTTCATCTTAGATTCCTCCCTTTGAGTGCTTCTTTGAGATTCCCTCTAACGTAACAACCATATTAGCGTCTACACTTTCAGTAATGAATACTGATGAGCCAATAGTTGTATTCTCACCAATTATAGTATTACCACCAAAGATTGAAGCTCCACTATAAATAGTTACATTATCACAAATTGTAGGGTGACGCTTAACATTAATTAAATCATGACCCTTAGATAATGATAAAGCACCAAGAGTAACTCCTTGATATAGCTTAACATGCTTACCAATAACACATGTTTCACCTATTACAATACCTGTACCATGGTCGATAAAGAAATATTCATCAATCTTAGCACCAGGGTTAATATCAATACCAGTCTTTGAATGAGCAGTTTCTGTTAAGAATCTTGGTAATACAGGAACATTTAATTCATATAGAATATGTGCAATTCTATATGTGAATATTGCTGTAAATCCAGGATAGCATAATATTATTTCTACTGGTGATTTACAAGCAGGGTCTCCATCAAACATAGCTTGAATATCTGTTTTTAATAATCTATCTACCTCAGGAATTGCCTCATAGAACTTACAAATGATATCATCCTTATCTAAAGTTTCCTTTGTAAGCTTTTCAATTCCAGACAGCATTCTCTTTAAATAGAACTTTACTGATGAACTTTTTTCCTCTAAATAATCATCTAATGTGGCAAATTTTTCAACATAGCCTGGGAAGAATAATCCTTTAATATTAATTAAGAACTTCTTTATATCAGCATAATCCACAGCTTCGCCATGCTTCTGTTCTGCCTTTTTAGACATTAACCAATCCTTATAACTTGTCATAAATAATACCTCATTTGTAATTATACTATATATTTAAATCAATTAATAGGTGTATACTTATATCTTCTTAACTGGTTTAAAACTTATATCTTCCTCATTACTCAAATCATAGTATTCTTCTCTATAAGCATAATTTGATTCTAACTCAGTAAAATACTTATAGTCAGAATCTGTAACACCAGTTTCAAATACTGGATGATTTTTTATATAAGAATAAATTGAATCATCTACTGATTTATTAACATTTTGTTCTATAACAATACATACTTTTTTAGTGTTTTCATTATAATAAATTGTTCTTTTCCATGTGTAAATATCACCAACATACAAACCTATTTCATAATTAAAATCATTTAGAGTTATGGTTCTAACTTTTCTAAAAGAATAAATTTTTTCATAATCAGCATCTTCACATATATATTCATAAACTTCTTCTGTATCACCGCCAGACTTACAATTTAATATTCCAGGAACAATGATTTCAGAACATTCTGTATAACTTCCAAATTTAGAACAACTAGTAGTACAAGATAATAATAAAAAAGAAACAAAAATCATATTTATAAATAGAATTATTTTTTTCATATTAATATCACCTTACCTTTTTATTAATTTTAGCATATTTTTCGATATTTTATTATAAATAATAAAAATCATTTCAAAATAACTAATTTAAGTGTATAATAAACGCATGTGAGGTATAAGTATGAAAATTATTGAACCAGAAACAATAACTAAAGAGGTTTCAAGGCTTTGTATTGAGGCTGCAACATACATTGAAAATGATGTATTATCATGTCTTAAAAAAGCTATGAATAATGAAGATGGCTTAGCTAAGGAAATCCTATCTCAAATTATTGAAAATGATGAATTAGCTACTAAAGAAAATGTTCCTATGTGTCAGGATACAGGTATTACTGTTGTATTTGTTGAAATAGGAAATGAGGTTCATATTAATGGTGATATTTATGATGCCATTAATAAAGGAATTAGTGATGGTTATACAAAGGGCTATTTAAGAAAGAGTGTTGTTAAATCACCTCTTAATAGAGTTAATACAAAGGATAATACTCCTGGTATTATTCATATTAAATTTGTTATGGGTGATAAATTAAAAATAACAATCTGTCCTAAGGGTGCTGGTTCTGAAAACATGTCTAAGGTTAAAATGCTTGTGCCTGCAGATGGAATTCAAGGAATAAAGAAATTTGTACTTGATACTGTAAAAGAGGCTGGTGGTAGACCATGTCCTCCACTTGTTGTAGGTGTTGGTATCGGTGGAGATATAGAAAAGGCTGGTTTAATCGCTAAGGAGGCTCTTCTTCGTCCTATTGATGATGAATCAAGTGACCCTGATGCAAATAAGCTTGAAAAGGAATTATATAAGGAATTGAATGATTTAAGAGTTGGTCCTATGGGCTTAGGCGGTAAAACTACTGCACTTGCAGTTAAGGTTAATTTATATTCTTGCCATATAGCTTCACTTCCTGTTGCTGTAAACATTCAATGTCACGCTTCACGTCATAAGGTGGTGATTCTATAATGAGAATTGAAATACCTAAGGATTTAGAAAAACTAAAAACATTACATGCTGGTGATGTTGTTGAATTAACAGGTATTATTTATACTTCTAGAGACGCCGCTCATTTAAGAATGGAACAAATGATGAAAAATGGTGAGGAGCTTCCAGTAGATTTTAGTAATTCATTTATTTATTATGCTGGACCTACTCCAACAAAGCCAGGTAATGTAGTTGGTTCTATTGGACCTACAACATCATCTAGAATGGATAAATTTGCATATATGATGCCTAAAATGAATGTACTAGCTACTATTGGTAAGGGTCCAAGAGATGAAGAATGTGTAAAAACTTATATAGATAATAAGATTTTATATTTTGTTACTACTGGTGGCTGTGGTGCATTACTTGCTAAATCAGTAAAAAAAGCCCAAGAAATCGCGTTTTTCGATTTAGGCCCTGAATCTATCAAGAGACTTGAGGTAGATGGATTTAAGATGATTTTAGCAATTGATTATTTTGGTAATAATATATTTGATAGGAGAGATTAATATGGACGCAAATGAATTAAAGGAAAAAAGCTTAAAGCTTCATGAAAATGGTGGTAAGCTTGAAATCAAATCTAAGGTAAAGGTAGAAAATCAAGCTGACTTATCACTTGCATATACACCTGGTGTTGCATATGTATGTAAGGAAATTGAAAAGGATAAGGAATTAGCTTATAAGTATACTTCTAAATCTAATATGGTAGCTGTTATTACAGATGGTTCTGCAGTATTAGGTCTTGGTAACATTGGACCTTATGGTGCTATTCCAGTTATGGAAGGTAAGTCAATCTTAATGAAGGAATTAGCCGGTGTAGATTCTATTCCTCTATGCTTAAAGACTCAGGATGTTGAAGAAATCATTAAGACATGTAAGATTTTAGAGCCAACACTTGGCGCTATTAATCTAGAAGATATTTCAGCACCAAGATGTGTTGAAATTGAAAGAAGATTAATCAAGGAAATGGATATTCCAGTATTCCATGATGATCAGCATGGTACTTCTATTATCGTAGCCGCAGCATTTATGAATGTTGCTAGACTTACAAAGAGAAATTTAAGTGATATGACTGTTGTTATGTCAGGTACTGGAGCTGCTGGTTCTATGATTGCTAAAATGCTAAAGAGAATTGGTGTAGGTAAAATTTACGCATCTGATATTACAGGTGTTATTGATAAGAAAAAATATGATTCATATAATTTCTTAATTAAGGAATTAATTGATGAAGGTACTTATTCTACTCCTGAAAATCATGATGGTACATTAGCTTCTATTTTAAAGGGTGCCGATGCCTTCGTTGGTGTATCAGCTCCAAGACTTGTAACACCTGAAATGATTAAGACAATGAATGATGGTGCAATCGTATTTGCAATGGCAAATCCAACACCTGAAATTGGTTATATGGAAGCTAAGGAAGCTGGTGCTTATATCGTAGGCTCTGGTAGATCAGATTTTCCTAACCAAATTAATAACGTATTAGCATTCCCTGGTTTATTCAAAGGTGCACTTGCTGTAAGAGCAAGAAAGATTAACGAGGAAATGAAGCTAGCCGCTGCTAAGGCATTAGCTTATATCATTTCAGATGATGAATTAAGTCCTGATTATATCGTACCTGGTGCTTTCGATAAGAGAGTTGCTAAGGCTGTTTCAAAGGCTGTTGCTCTAGCGGCAATAGAAACTGGCGTAGCTGGTATTAATGAATATAATGAAGATTAATTAACTAATATAAGTGTTGGGTAACCAACACTTTTTATTTTGCTTTAAGGCAAAAAGAAAAGGCCTAGCATAGCTAGACCTTCTTTTATTTTAAAGAACTATCTTACAACCTTAACTGCTGTACAATTTGTACACATTAACATCTTTAATGCATCTTCGTCGAAGTACTCAGCATAGATGATTAACTTCTTATCTAATGTACCACGAGCCTTAACTCTTAATACGTTACCACGAGTAACAATATGTAATGACTTAAGAACATCGATTGTAACTTCGTTACCATCTTCGAAATGGTTACATAAAGTATCTAAGTATACAGTAGCTTCAATTTCTTCACCTTCAGGTAATTCTTCACCAGGAATCATTGGTAAGTAATCCTCAAGATTATCTGGCATTTCATCAGGAATACCCTTAGCATTCATTGAATTTTGTAAATAATAAGTTGACATACCTAATGTAGCTAGGATAGCTTCACCATTTGGAATTAATGTAGGTAAGTAATCAACATTCTCATAATTTCTCTTTGGCTTAACACCACGAGTTGCGAACATATAATCAACTAATTCCTTGAAGTACTTTAGACCTCTATCAGATCTAACCTTCATCATTACAGGAACCTCTACATATTGTTTCTTCTCAGAAACATCCTTTAAGTGATACTTAGGATTTTCTTCAATAAATGATGGATCGATAGCTAAGAATACCTTAATTGACTTTCCACCTAAAGCTACTTTTGCTACTAAGCCCTTATATCTGAATGATTCACATCTAGCAGATTGACGGCCCTTAGCACGATATAATCCTAAATAATTCTTAATTTCATTATAATATTCCTTAGTTTCAAATGGAGCGAACATCATCTTAGTTAAGAACTTTCTCTTAATCTTTCTAACTTCACCATTTTCATCAAGAACTTGGAAGTCTTGAACAACAATGTTACCTTCCTTATGAACTTCATGAGGAGTCTCTTCAGCTGCCTCAGCCTCATCAAGGTTTTCTTCCTCTTCAGCTTCCTCAGCTTCTTCCTCTTCAACCTCTTCTTCCTCAGCTTCTTCAGCTTCCTCTTCTTGAGGCTCTTCAACTACTTCTTCTTGAGGCTCTTCAACTACTTCTTCTTGAGGCTCTTCAGCTACTTCTTCAACAACCTCTTCTTCGATTTCTTCTTCAACAGGCTCTTCCTCAACTACTTCCTCTTCTTGAGGTGCTTCCTCTTCTTGAGCTTCAGCACCATAATATGAATTGAATAATGCTTCATCCTCTTCAGTTAATGCGAATGGATCATTATTTTCCTCTTCTTGTGGTTCTTCCTCTTGAACTTCCTCTTCTTGAGGTGCTTCCTCTTCTTGAGCTTCAGTAGCCTTTTCTTCTTCAACCTTTGGAGCTGCTGTAATTACAGCTTGAATTGGCTCAAACTTCTTTAATCTAATAAATTGTACGACTGCAGAGATTACAAAAATTACTGCATAACCAACAAATAGAATAATATTAGCTGTATTTCCGAAGAAATCATGCTTTGTGAATGCTAACATTACAATACCATATAATACAACGAATGTTGATGCGAATAATAAACCAATTAATACATCATCAGTTCTAACTGCATTTGGTGATTTGAACTTTCTAAATACGAATAATGCTACAACACCTAATAAACCAATTAATAATGCAATAATATATAATGCCATAATTGTTGAGTTGCTAGCAGCTGACTTCCAAACTCTATTAATGATTAATGTAGAATCACCATAAAGCTTACCAGCACCAATGAATACGAATAGAATTACAACTAAAGCATAGAATAGAGGGAAAGTTACATCAAATTCATCATATACTGACTTGAAGTAAGTTCTAACCTTATGAGCTGGGTTAGTATATGCCTTACCCTTATTATATAATATAGCTCTAATTAATAATGCACTTGCAATTGCTAAACCAGCAACCATTACGATAAATGGAACGATACTATTTGTTAATCCCTTAGGAGCTGTAAATACACATAGGTATGCACATGTAACAAATAATACTGCTAAGATGAAATCAAAGAAACTTACATCTGTATTCTTATCTAAGCCAGAAACAATTAACATTACAACTAAAGCAATGATAGCACCAACGAATACATATCTATATTGAGTATATTTCTTTAATGCCTCAATATTAGTTAATGCATCAGTCTTAAATAATATAACGAATACGAAAGCTAATGCTGCACCAGCAATTAAAATTACTAATGGATTATACTTTCCAGCTAATGCACCAAAATAATTTTTAAATGATACATCTTCGTCATATGTCTGACAGAATACAAAACGTAAAATAACTTGTAATAATAATAAGCCACATTCAACTGCAAAAATTGTTAATAAAAGGCCGTGACCACCCTTTACAGCAAGTATGATTAATAAGACTAAGCTAGATACAAATCCAACTACACGTAAGAAGTCTAAGAAACCACACTTTTCTCTTTTAAGACCTGTAAAACCTATTAAAGCAAAGCATCCAATAGCGGCGAATATACAACCAGTTACGATGTTAGCTAAATTTGCATTTACAACCTTAGTGAAGATTGAAATGTAGCCAACAACAATGAATGCTAAAACAGCGATAATAGTAGTTAGTAAACCAGAAGTCTTAAAATAGCTCTTAAAATAGTTCTCTTTCATTTTATTCTCCTTTTCTAGTATAAAAAAATACTAACTCCACTATCATTGTATGCTTATTTTTTTACTAATTCAAGAAAAAGTTGCGTTTTCTTCACAAAAAACGGCACTTTTTATAAATTTTCTTATTTAAAATCTCTAAATTACCCCCTATTATTTGCATATTTAACCAAATTGGTTAAATTGTAAAACAAAAAACGTTTTTTCCTTGCAAAATGCCTTACTATATAAAAAAGCAGGATTTTTCCTGCTTTAGCTAGTTTTCTAATGATTCAAAACGTTCTATTATTTTACCTACAAGTGGATGTCTAACAACATCATATTTTTCAAATTGAATTACTTCTACCTCTTCTAAATCCTTTAATAAATTTGCAGAAACCTTTAATCCACTCTTCTTGCTATTAGGTAAATCTATTTGAGATATATCTCCAGTAACAACCATCTTAGAATTAAAGCCCATTCTTGTTAAAAACATTTTTAATTGATCGATAGTTGCATTTTGAGCCTCATCTAAAATTATAAAAGCATTTTCTAATGTTCTACCTCTCATATAAGCTAAAGGAGCTATCTCAATGACCTGTTTATCAATAAGAGATTGAGTTTGTTCAATACCTAGCATATCATGAAGTGCATCATATAAAGGTCTTAAATATGGATCAACCTTTTCCTTTAAATCACCAGGTAAAAATCCCAATGATTCTCCTGCTTCTACCGCTGGTCTTGTTAAAATAATCTTTTCTATATTTCCATTTTTTAATTCATTAACAGCGTAGCATACAGCTAAATATGTTTTACCAGTACCTGCTGCTCCTATAGAAAAGATTAAATCCTTATTCTTTAATGATTTAACATATTCATCCTGTTTTAATGTTTTAGCAAATATAGGCTTACCATGATTTGTTCTACATATTGCTTTTCTCTTATTTAAGAACTCAATATATTTTTCAACCTTACCCTCATCTATAACATTATTAACATATAAAATATCTCGAGGAGAAATATTTAAATGATTTTGACTCATCTTTAATAACAAATCAAAAATCTCATTTAATCGATTTAGTTTATTAGCATCCTCTAAATTAGTAATAATCGTATCACCATGAATATCAATTTGACATTCAAACATAGATTCTAATGTTTTTAAATTAACATTATGACATCCTATAATATTTTTTACATCTTCTTGGTTATATAAAATTACATCTAAATTCATAAATCTCTCTTTCATATTTCAAAAATCATTTTTTCCTTAGTAACAGGATGCTTAAATTCTAAATGATAAGCAGTTAAAGGAAAATCATCATCACTAACCTTATTTTTACTTCCATATTTTGTATCTCCATAAAGAGGATGTCCAATTGATGATAACTGACATCTTATTTGATGAAACCTTCCTGTATGCAAAATGATATCTAAATCTGTTACATCAAAATTATTTATTTTATAATTTTTAATTGCCCTATATTCTAAGCTAGCCTCTTGACCAGAATTATCTATATAAGCCTTTCTATTTGATTCATTTTTAGAAATTTTACTTTCAAGTAATATAAATTCCTTATTATTAATAATTCCTTCTACTGTAGCTTTATATTTTTTTACAAAATCATGCTTCTTAATATCCTCTGATATTCTGCTTGCTGCTTTAGAGGTTTTAGCAAATACCATAATACCTTTAGTATTAATATCTAATCTATGTAATAAGCCTAAATATACATTCCCAGGCTTATTATATTTTTCTTTAATATAATCCTTTATTATTGTAAGCATATCATTTTTATTACTACCATCTGCTTGAGATAAAACACCTCTAGGCTTTATAGCAACAATAACATGATTATCCTCATATAAAATATCTAGCATTATTGAATACCTGAATTCTTTAATAAATCTAAAAATTGTAGGAATCTTTCATCAAAGGATAATAATCTATTATATAGCAAATAGAAATTTTGAGTGGGTGAGAAATTAGTAATATCTAATTTTTTTAATTTACCACTTTCTATTAATCCTTCTACTGAATTCTCATATACAAAAGCAACAGCGTCATTTTGGTCAATCAAAGCTCTTGTTAAATCTAAATTATTAGCTGTTAGAGTAAAGCCATTCTTTAGCTTTATATTTTTTAATTTCATTGTTGTTTTTACCTGATTATAAAGACCACATTTATCATCTGGTAAAACAATAATAGCTGAAGATAATTGATCACGAGTTATTTTATTAATTTCTTTATATTGCCCATCTGGATTACATACTAAAATTATTCTTTCAGCAAACAAAAACTTATTCTCATATTTTGTTGAATCAAAGCTATTATCAACTATCGCGAAATCTAAAGCTCCAGAGGATAAACTTTTTAATATTTGTTCATATGGGTAACAAAATAAATTAAATGATACATTACCCTTATTTAAATTAGAAATAACTCTTTGTCTTGCACATTGAACAGCCATAGGAGTAATACCAACTGAGGCAGTAAGCGATGCTTGCTTAGCTAAGGTATTAATTAAAAGCTCATAGCTCAATTTTGATGCTTTAGCATATTCTAATAATACCTGTCCTTGCTTAGTTAATTCAAATGTCTTTGGATTAGCAAACAATGTTATATTATATTCCTTTTCGATTGACTTAATGTGATGCGTTACAGCAGGCTGAGTTATAAAAAGCTTCTTCGCTGTATTTGTAAAATTTTTCTCATCTATTAAAGTGATTAGAGTTTCTAATTTTGCATCCATCATATTATCACTTCTCTCATAAATAAATTCTATCACTTTCCTATATTATATAAATTTTATTTATAATAATCAATGGAGTAATAAAAATCGGGGATTAATCCCCCGATAATTATATTATTTAAATAATTCATTTAAAATTTCAGATATATGAGATACTGGTTGAATCTCTAATACCTTTCGTACCTCTTCTGGAATATCCTCGATATCTCTTTCATTTTCCTTTGGAATGAAAATCTTAGTTAATCCATTTCTTGCAGCTGCAATAGACTTTTCTCTTAAGCCACCGATAGGTAATACAGAACCACGTAATGTGATTTCACCTGTCATACCAATATGACAGCTTACTGGTTTATTAGATAGACAAGAAACTAATGCAGTTGTTAATGTAACACCGGCAGATGGACCATCCTTTGGAGTAGCTCCTTCTGGTACATGGATATGAATATCCTTTTCCTGGAAAATCTTTTCATCAATTCCATATTCACTCGCATGTGATTTTACGTATGAGAATGCTGCTTGAGCAGATTCCTTCATAACATCACCAAGCTTACCAGTTAATAATAATCCACCCTTTCCTGGATATGTTGTAACTTCGATATCTAATGTATCTCCACCAAACATTGTCCAAGCAAGACCTGTAACAACACCAATTTGGTCTTGGCCTCTATTTTGATTTCCTGTAAATCTAACCTTACCTAGGAAGTCTTGGATATTATCCTTATTTACCTCAATTGACTTTTCCTTATCGACTAAAATCTTTCTTACTGCCTTTCTACACATTGTAGCTATCATTCTGTTTAATTCACGTACACCAGATTCTCTAGTATATGAACGAATAGTCTCATAATATGCATCATCAGTGATCTTGATTTGGTCTTCATTTAAGCCATGCTCAGTAAGATTTCTCTTATATAGGTAATCCTTACCGATATTGAACTTTTCAATTTCAGTATAGCTTGATAATTCAATGATTTCCATACGATCACGAAGTGGTCCTGGGATATTAGAAATATCATTAGCTGTTGTAATGAACATTACTTGAGATAGGTCATAAGGCTCCTCTAAATAATTATCTGAGAAGAATTTATTTTGTTCTGGGTCTAATACCTCAAGCATAGCGGCAGCTGGGTCTCCTCTATAATCAGCTGTCATCTTATCGATTTCATCTAATAAGAATACAGGATTAACAGTACCAGCATCCTTCATTCCCTTTAAAATACGTCCAGGTAATGCGCCAATATAAGTTCTTCTATGACCTCTTATTTCAGATTCATCTCTTACACCACCTAAAGATTGCTTAACAAACTTTCTGCCTAAAGCATCTGCGATACTCTTTGCAAGTGATGTTTTACCTACTCCTGGAGGACCAGCAAAGCAGATAACTGTTGATGGATTCTTACCAGTCATAATTTTTACTGCTAGATATTCAATAATTCTATCCTTAACCTTTGTTAAACCAAAGTGAGTAGAATTTAATTTTTCTTCAACAGCCTTTAAATCATTATTATCCTCAGATTGCTTATACCAAGGAAGTGATACAATCCAATCTAGATAATTTCTAATCACACCAGATTCAGCCATTTGATTAGATGTTTGAGCATATTTTTGAAGCTCATCCATAGCCTTCTTATAAACATTTTCAGGAAGCTTTGCCTCTTCTAATGCTTTTCTTAGCTTTTCTACATCCTCTTCCTGACGTGCCTTATCTCCAAGCTCGTTTTGGATAGCTCTCATCTTTTCTCTTAAATAATATTCCTTTTGAGAATCATCAATTGATTTTTTAACATCTTTATTGATTTTTTCCTCAATAGCTACTATTTGCTTTTCATGCTCAATATCCTCTAAAATCATTTCTAATCTTCTAGATACATTTAATTCTGCTAAATATCTATATTTAGAAACATTAGTATTTAAGCGTAATTGATAAGCAATTACATCTGTTAAAACATCAGCATTTGTACCAGCAGAAATAAGTCTAGCTATTTCTTCTGGATTAGTTAATAGATTTTGAGCATTCTTAGAAACTTCAACCTCTACATTCTTAATTAATGCTCTTTCAATATCATCATTTTGAAGAATTGAATAAATCTTTTCATAATTTACTACAAAATACGGATCTGTAGATGTATACTCTAAAACCTTAATTCTGTTAGTAATTTTAAATTTAACACGATAATTATTGCTTGGTAATTTAAGCTTTAATGTTACCTTAGCTAAAACACCAATTTCTTCTATATCCTCAGGATTAACATCCTTAGCATTAACATCCTTTTGGATTAAAAGAACAATATTTCCGCCATACATTTTTTCAGCAGCATCTAATGCTTGAACTGAATTTGAACGGCCCACCTCAATTTTAAATTCATTACCAGGTAATGGAACGATACCTCTAACGGCAATTGCAGGTAAGACAATCTTATTTTCTTCCATAATCGTACCTCCCAATCTCCAGTTTTAATAACTGGTATTATAATAATATCTTATTTTTAGCACTTTTGCAAGTAGATTGCTAATTTTTATTAAAATAGTTGATTTTTCAATTAAAAACTAAGCCTATTTTAGAAAAAAAGACCAGGTTTTAGGCCTGGTCATATGTTTTTAGATTTCTTTTGCGTTAGCTAATAAGAAATCAACAAGCTTTTGATAAGTTAATTCATTCATGATTTGAACTCTATTAGCCTTCTTATCATCGCCAGCCTTAGCATCGATTTCTTCCTTTGTTGGAACTAGCTTTTCAGCTTCAACAACAGCACCAGCTACAACATCGAATAAAGCTTGACGTTCAGCTTGCTTCTTTGTAATATCCTCAAATTGCTCCATTGTAGAACCCATAATTTGAATGAATGTTTCAAATGGAATATTATACATCTTAGCTTGTTGCTCATATTGAGCCTTCATAGCTTTATATCTAGAATCAACTAATGTCTTAGGCATATCAACTGTTGCGTTATCAATAACCTTATTAATAATTTCATTAGTTTGTCTATCCTTTTCAGATACTACCTTAGCATCCTCTAATTCCTTACGCTTTAATGCCTTTAATTCATCATAATTATTAGCATCCTTATTTAATGTCTTAACATATTCATCAGTGAATTCAGGTAACTTTTGTTCCTTAATTTCATGAACTGTAACCTTGAATACTGCAGCCTTACCAGCTAATGAAGCCTCACCATAATTTTCAGGGAATGTTACATTGATGTCCTTAACCTCTTCAGCCTTCATACCAATCATTTGATCCTCAAAGCCAGGAATGAATTGACCAGAACCGATTTGAAGTTCATAGTTATCAGCCTTTCCACCAGGGAATTCAACACCATCAACAGTACCAACGAAATCAAATGTTGCAAAGTCATTCTTAGCAATTACTTGTTCAGCTTTAGCTTCCATAGTTGCATCCTTTAAAGCCATAGACTTAACTGCCTTTTCAACATCCTCATCAGTAACCTCTAAATTCTTCTTAGCTACTTCGATACCCTTATAATCACCTAGCTTAACCTCAGGATATGTATCAATTACTAAAGAAACCTTGAAATTCTTATTTCTTTCTACCTTATCCTCTAATAATGGCTCAAATTGACCAATGAAATCCTTAACTAGGTTCTCATCCTTTACTGCCTCTTGAATCTTATCATTTAAGATAATATCAATTGCAGTTGCATATAATGATTCAACACCATAAATCTTTTCAAATACAGATCTAGGTGCCTTACCCTTTCTAAAACCATGAATACTAACCTTAGAATTTTCTTCAACGAATGCTTTATCTAATGCCTTTTCGAATTCTTCAGGTGTAACATCAAATGTTAACTTTGTTCTACTATGTTCTAACTTTTCAACAACCATAATACTTATTCAGACCGAGATTATTTGGAATAGTCTGTTCCTCCTATAAATACTAATATTTTATATCAAAATCTCTTAATTCCTTTTATTATAAAAAAACCTATTTAATTATATCATAAATTTTAAATTAGTAAAGAAAAAGGAGATAAAACAAAGCATATCTCCTCTAAAAAAATTAACTTATTAGTATTTTTAAGAAATTCTATCAGAATCATTGTTCTCTTCAGCTGGAATATCATTAATGATTATATCATTTGTTGATTCATCAGCTGGAGCTTCAATCTTATTCTCGTCTTCCTTTTCTTTTTCCTTTTCTGCCTTAGCCTTAGATCTCTTATAATAATTAAAATATCCTCCACCAGCATCAAAGCCTAATACACCAGCACATAGGAATGATAATACGGCAATTATAATAGCAATTGCCCATACAGTAATATCAGTCGCGCCCTTAAAATATAATAATAGGATTGCGCCTGTAACAAATACTATATTCATCCAGAATTTAAACTTATCTGTAAATTCTTTAAATAATATAACACGAATGAAATATGAAACAGATGCTACATATAATAAGCCAGTTGCCCAATAAGCAAATGTATCATTGAACCAATTTTGAATCTTAATTGATACATCAGCATCAGCACTCTTTGCCTCAATACACATTACAGCTGCGAATATTAATGCGCCCGCTAAAATTAATTCAATTAAAAATTCTACTAGAGTTAATCTAATTAATTTCTTATCCATTTCTTTTCTTTTTCTAAGTAATAATACAGATCTAATAAATATTGTAACTAATGGTACACCACCAGCTATAATAAATATTGCAAACATTGCTTCATTTCTATTAAAAAGAATTAAGAATCCTAATGCTACTAATAATGATGTAGCTATAATTTCAAAAATGAATTTATATAAATTAAATGTATCCCAAGCACCAATTATTTTTCTTTTCTTCTTAGGCTCTTCCTTTAATTCATTCTTTTCTTCCTTTTCCTTTGGAAGCTCAACTGCAGAATCTGTTGCGTCAATTGAATCATCACTCAATTCATTTTCAAGATTTAGATTCTCTTCATTTTCTACATTTCTCTTCTTTTTTTTGTTTCCAAACATCTAAATCACCTCGTTTAAAACATCAATTTAATTATACTTTAAATATTTGATTTTTGAAAGCATTTTTATACAATAATTAGGTAAGATTGTGATATAATCACAATGTAGAGGTGAGAGAGATGAATTTTGTTTTTATATCCCCAGCATTTCCAAAAAATTATTACAATTTCTGTGATAGATTATTAAAAAACGGATTTAATGTATTAGGTATTGGCGATACTGATTATTTTGAATTAGATGAAAATGTAAAAAATTCATTAACTGAGTATTATAGAGTTAATTCGCTTGAAAGCTATGATGAGGTTTATAGAGCTGTTGCCTTCTTCGCTTTTAAGTATGGCAAAATAGATTTTCTAGAGTCAAACAACGAATATTGGTTAAGACAAGACTCTAAATTAAGAACAGATTTTAATATTACAGGTGCTAAATTTGATGATGTAGTAAGCTTTACATCTAAAAGTAATATGAAGGAATTTTATATTAAAGCTGGTGTACCTGTTGCTAGATATAAATTTGTTACAACCTTTGAGGAGGATTTAAAATTCATTACTGAAGAGGTTGGATATCCTGTAGTAGTTAAGCCTAATGTAGGTGTTGGTGCTGCTGCTACTTATAAAATTCAAAACGAAGAAGACTTAAAGAAATTCCATGAAAGAAAAATCCAGGTTCCATATATTATGGAGGAATTCATTACAGGTGATATTACTTCATTTGATGGCATTTGTGATTCAAACTCAAATGTAGTATTCTGTGATAATGAGGTTTTCCCACCTTCAATTATGGATATAGTAAATGAAAACCTAGAGGTTTCTTATTATGTAAATAAGATTGTACCTGATGATATTAGAGAAATTGGTCAAAAGGTATTAAAGGCATTTAATATTAAATCTAGATATTTCCATCTAGAATTCTTCCGTTTAACTGAAGCTAAGAAGGGCTTAGGTAAAGCAGGTGACATCGTAGCCTTAGAGGTTAATATGCGTCCACCTGGAGGATTTACACCAGATATGATTAACTTTGGTCAATCAGTTGATACATATCAAATTTATGCTGATGTAATGAAATATGATAAGGTAGTTAATGTTAAATTAGATTATCCTAAATATTATTGCTTCTACTATGGTAGACGTGATAGATTCCAATATAAATATTCATTTGAGGATATTAAAAAGGAATACCCATTCATCCAAATGCATGGTAGAATGAGTGATATTCTATCTGGTGCTATGGGAAATGAATTCTATATTGCAAGATTTGAATTTATTGAGGATATGGAAAAATTTAAAGCAATGGTTTCTGAAAAGGCTGAAATTAAAAAGCCTAAAAAGGCACCAGCTAAAAAAACTACAAAAACTACAAAGAAGGCCTAAGCCTTCTTTTTCTTTTAAAAAAAATAAGGTGTCGTCGACACCTTATTTAAATTATCTAACTAAGCTTTCATATAATGCTTGTAATGTCTTTTCAAAATCATCTTGGCTTACACCAATAATGATATTTAATTCATTAGGACCTTGAGCAAGTAATCTTACATTGATATTTTCTTCACCTAATGCAGCGAAAATCTTACCACAAACACCACTTCTCTTTGCCATGTTTCTACCTACAATTGCAACCAATGCAATATTAGCTTCAACATCAACATCACAATCAAAATTCTTCTTAATTTCTGTAACTAATTCATATTTACATTTATCTACCTGATCAGCAGATACGATAACAGAGAATGAATCAATTCCTGTAGGTACATGCTCTACAGAAACCTCATATTTAGCAAACATATCTAATACGCCAGTTAAGAAGCCAATCTTATCTGCCATATGATCCTTATAAATATTGAAAGCAACGAAATCCTTCTTACCTGCTAAACCTGTAACTACATTTTCTTCATCTGTACATTCATTTAAAATCATTGTACCTGGATTATCTGGTTCATTTGTATTTCTAATATTAATAGGAATATTTAAGCCTTGTACAGGGAATACAGTTTCTTCATGTAAAACTGATGCACCCATATAAGATAATTCTCTTAATTCAGCATAAGTAATTTCCTTAATTGCACGAGGATTCTTTACAATTCTAGGGTCACAAGCTAATACACCAGATACGTCAGTCCAGTTTTCATATACTGAAACATTTAAGCACTTAGCTAAAATTGAACCAGTAACATCAGAACCACCTCTAGATAAAAGCTTAATAGAATTATTAGGATAAGCTCCATAGAAGCCAGGAACTACAATCTTACCATATTTAGAGAAGGCTAATTGTACATTCTTTTCAGTTAATTCCTCATCAAGCTTACCATCGTAATTGTATCTTAATAAATCTTTAGCATCTACAAATGTATATCCTAAATATGCAGCCATAAGCTTTGATGTTAAATACTCACCACGGCTTACTAAATAATCTTGGCTAATATTCTTATTTAATTCAGCCTTTAATAAATCTAGGTCATCCTTAATGTTATAAGAAATCTTTAAATCAGCCTGAACGCCCATAAATCTATCATAAATCATTGTCCATATATCAGCATAAGGAACTGAATATTTTAAGTGAGCATGTAAAATAAATAATAAGTCAGTAATCTTAGTATCATTCTTATCTCTTTTACCAAGCGCACTACAAACAACAATCTTTCTAGTTGCATCACCTAAAACAATATTCTTTACTTTTTCAAATTGAGTAGCACAAGATAATGAGCTACCACCATATTTAACAACCTTTAACATATTAACACTCTAAGCCAGCTAAAACTAAAGCGATTTGAACAGCGTTAGTTGCAGCACCCTTTCTAACTTGGTCACCAGCACACCATAAAGTAATACCATTTTCATTTACTAAATCTCTTCTGATTCTACCAACATATACTAAATCCTGATCAGATGTAACAATTGGCATTGGGTATTTCTTTTCTGCTGGTACATCATATAATACAGTACCCTTAGCATTCTTAATTACTTCTCTTACATCATCTAATGATACCTTATTCTCAGTTACTACAGTAACAGCGATAGAATGGCTTCTTACAACTGGTACTCTAACACAAGTACAAGTTACATTTAATTCAGGTAAATGCATAATCTTTCTACCTTCATTTTGCATCTTCATTTCCTCAGTTGTATAGCCATTATCTAAGAATGAGCCGATATGAGGAATTACATTTTCAGCAATTTGATATTGGAATACCTCTGGCTTAATTTCTCCACCATTAATTAAAGCATTTTCCTCTTGTCTTAATTCAACAGGACCTGCAGCACCAGCACCTGATGTAGCTTGGTATGTACAAGCGTTCATTGCCTTAATCTTTGATAATTTATTAATAGCATTAACTGCAACTAATGTAATAATAGTTGAACAGTTAGGGTTAGAAATAACACCCTTGTTCTTGAAAATATCCTCAGGATTAATTTCAGGTACTACAAGTGGTACATTCTCGTCCATTCTAAATGCACTTGAATTATCAATAAATACAGCACCAGCCTTAACGATATCATCCTTAAATTCCTTAGCTACTGCATTTGATGCAGCACCTAATACTATATCTAATCCTTTAAAAGCATCATGAGCTGCTAATTGAATAGTATACTCCTTGCCCTTAAAGTTAACCTTTTTACCTACACTTCTTGGAGAAGCTAATAATCTTAATTCATTTACAGGGAAATTTCTTTCACCTAATACCTTTAACATTTCTTGACCAACTGCACCAGTTGCTCCTAAAATACCTACATTATATGTTTTCATAAAAATCTCTCTCCTTATTTTTAAAAAAATTTGATTACATTATATACTTTTAAAAAAATAAAATCAACACTTTTTTCGCGATAAATTAACAGTTGTATTTCTACCACGTACACAGTGTTGATTTTGTATATATTTTTTTAATTATTAAATTAAAGATGAATTTTTATTTGTTTTTTCCAAATAAAACATCTTCCATATCATAAAAGCCAGGGGTCTGATCCTTTAGCCAAGAAGCAGCCTTAATAGCACCATTTGCAAATATTTTCTTTGATTGAGCAGAATGCTTTAA
>Ga0310694_10001700_pt1 | contig 24245 bp, 14 predicted proteins | sample 174DNAGHGhighgp2_FD_203884 | JGI IMG/M metagenome (GOLD analysis project Ga0310694, IMG submission 203884) | Sheep rumen microbial communities from Palmerston North, Manawatu-Wanganui, New Zealand - 1742 DNA GHGhigh gp2 (v2) (version 2) | ecosystem: Host-associated > Mammals > Digestive system...
GATTAGGAGATTCTATGAAATCTAGTTTTATTGCTGTTGTCTTGGCGTGCCTTGCAGGCATGGCCTTTGCCGACCCGACTGTATCTATCTTTGTGAAGGACGCCTCCGAGTTCCAGGCGATACAGGCGGACTTGCAGCAGTTGAAGGCGGGCATCGGGAGCGATAACCCCGAACTTGATTCCTTAATCAGCCGTGCGAACCGCATTGCGAAGATGAACGACCGGTGTAGCATGGTTTCCATCAACGACGTGCTCGACGAGGAGTGTGGACACTTCTATGCCGTGGAACTCCCCGAATTCGAATCGCGCTACATGGAAGTGACCGGCGAACTGCGCCTGGGCGTGGTGACCATGGCGAACGACCTGGAACAGCGCACACAGCAGATTGACGCCTGTACCGATGCTTTTTCCCGCATTATCGCGAGCAAGGAGAACCTCCTGAAAATCGAGGGCGGCGTGGACCTGGAACCGCTCTCGCATGCGGGCGCTTTCGATGCATCTTACAACTTCAAGCTGCGCTACGACGAACGCCGCATGGACCAGCAGAAGCATTTTACCGAACTCTGGCTCTCGAAGTGCGGTGACATTGTGCTGCGCAAGTCGGGCGACGAGTTTGCTCCGCTTTTTGTGCAGGCGCTCGACCACATGAACGACTCGCTTTTGCATACGAAGACGAATCTGAAGGTGGTGCTCGATACGAGCGACCTCTCGCTCTACCTGGACCTGAACAGGCCGGTGGCGGGCGCGTACTACCTGAGCGGCGCCGAACTCTTCAACGTGACGCAGATTCCTTCGGGCAAGGAGAACGCGCACTTGCTGGTGGACATGAAGGACAAGTCGGTGAACTTCCCGAAGGGGCGCGACGGCGAGATGGCCACCTACAAGGGCCGTGTGGAATTCGAGAAGGCGAGCAACGACCTCGTGGGCCGCTGGATTTGGGGCCGCGATTCTACGGCCATCAAGGCGATGCCCAAGATGAATACGAAGACGGTTGCATCCGAGGTGGTAACCGCCTCGGGAACGGTGTCCAATGCCGCTCCGGTAGCGGAAACGGCCCCGCAGGCGGGCGACAAGGTGGATAACGGCCTGCCCGAAGCGAAAAAGTCGGGCGACACTCACTGGGTGCTTATCGGGATTTCGGCGGTGACGCTTATTGCGGGCACGACGCTTGCGGTTGTGTACAACAGCAAGGCTAAGAGCGAAAGCGAAAAAATGCCGGCTTCGCGCGAAGAATTCAATAAACGCCACGATGACATCGGGAAGTACCAGAAGTATCGCACCGCGGGCATCGGCATAGCCATTGTGGGTGGAATCGGCCTCGGGCTGAGCATCGCATTCTAGGGAGGAAACTATGAAAAAGATTTTTGCGCTCATCCTCGCATTCCTCTTTGCGGCCTGCAGCAACTACCAGGAAGAGTTCGACAACAACTTCGGGGCGCTGGAATATGCGGACGATGTAGACTATTCTTCCCCGTCGGGTGGCGATGATCCGTTGCCTTCGTCTTCGGATGTCGATAATCCGTCGTCATCTTCTGTCCCGACATCGAGCGGTGCCGAACCGCAGTCTTCGGAAGCGGTTCCGACCCAGAGTTCTGAGAAATTGTCCAGTAGCTCTGCTGAATCTAGCAGCTCCGCAAAGTCTAGTAGCTCCGCGAAGTCGAGCAGTTCGGTAAAATCGAGTAGTTCGGAGACCTCTTCTTCGTCGTCCAGTTTCGGGTCGAGCGGAAGCTTCACTTATGTGATCAATAGTAAAACATACACTTCAAGCTATGTGAGACATAACAATTATATTTGGATGGACCAGGATTTGGTAAACAGTGTTTGGGGGCATTCTTCAGGTGAATGGAATGGTGCTCCCAAATATTTCACATGGTCAGAGGCTAAGAAAGCTTGCCCGAATGGGTGGCGCTTGCCGAAATCTGAGGAAATTAGAAAGTCTCGTAATTTAGAAAATAGCACATCTTTTAATGATAGTGGTGCTTTGGCAGGTTATTTCCTTTATACTAAATGGCACAAAGTAGGCGAAGAGGGCATGTATTGGACCAGTGACACTACAGGTGGTTATGCCGAAGTCTTTTCGCTTAAGAAAAACGGTGGGGCTGGCAAAATTGTCAGTGTAAATATAGGTTTTGAAGATAAGTCGGTAATGTTACCTGTTCGTTGTGTCCAGCCAAGTGGTAATATGTTTAATGAACCGAGAAGTTCTTCTCTGTCGATTAAACTTTCAAAGGAAAAAATCTATGACAGCACTTATGTGACTGTAACAATAGGCGACCAGACTTGGATGGCAGAGAACCTACTCTATTATTATAACTTTGGCGACGCAGAGAAGTGTTATGATGGAAATAAAGCTCTTTGCAGGGTATATGGCAACTATTTTACTTGGAATAGTTCGCAACAAATTGATGAAAAGTGTAGCACATACGATAGCAAATGGATTCTTCCGACAGAATCAGATGTAAATACATTAATAGAAACTGTTGGAGGTGCAGATAAACTCGCATCTGTTGGGATGGAAGGGACGAATGCCGCTGAATTTGATATAGTTCCATCGGGCCATTATGCAAAAGGTGCGGTTTTCAAAACTGTGGAAGAATCTGAATATCCAGCGTGTTTCTGGTTGTTTGCGGATGCAATATATGACGAGTCGGATGCATTTTACGAGTCGGATGCATTTTGTATAAAAAAAGATCTCACTGGATCAATCGTTAAACTCCCTGTAGCTGAATATCATCCAATTCGCTTAATACGAAATCCAAGCTGCCGTTAGCTTTCATAGTATTGCGCCTAATTTAAACGTCTACATATAACCGTATAAATCCCGGGGCCGATGGCTCCGGGATGACTTGCTTTTGGATGACTGCTAGTTCTTCTTGTCCTCGATATAAAGCGGGCGCTGTTTGACTTCGTCGTAGATGCGGCCGATGTATTCGCCGAGGATTCCTATCGACATGAGCTGCACGCCCGCAAAGAACACGATGGCCGTCATGAGCGAAGCCCAGCCGGGGACTGTCGTCGCGGGGCTCAGTATTTTTTCGAGGATGGACCATACGAATACGCCGAAACCGACAACGGTTGCAAAAAGTCCCATGTAGAAACTGACCTTGAGCGGGGCGGAACTGAATCCGGTAATGCCGTCGAAGGCGAGGTGCAGCATCTTCTTGAGCGGGTACTTGGACTTGCCCGCAGTGCGTTCGGCACGGTCATACTTGACGCCAATCTTTTTGAAGCCAACCCAACAGACAAGCCCGCGCAAGAAGCGGCTACGTTCCGGCAAGTTCTTGAGCTGGTCCACCACGCAGCGGTCCATGAGGCGGAAGTCGCCGGTATCGGGCGGAATTTCGATGCTCGTGAGCTTGCCGATGACACGGTAGAAGCAGAACGCGGTAAAACGCTTGAAGATGGTTTCGCCCTTGCGCTTGTTCCTCTGCGCGTAGACGACCTGGTAGCCCTCGCGCCACTTTGCGAGCATTTCGTGGATGAGGCTTGGCGGGTCCTGCAGGTCGCCGTCGATAATCACCACCGCATCGCCGATTGCATGGTCGAGCCCCGCGCTGAAGGCGGCCTGGTGCCCGAAATTGCGGCTGAAGTTGATAATCTTGTTATTCGGATTGCCCGGAAGCAGTCCCTCGACAATTTCGCGCGTCTTGTCCTTCGAACCGTCGTTCACGAAAATGAGTTCGTGTTCGATATCCTTGAGTTCTTCTTCGAGAACGCGGTAGGTTTCGGCAACGATTTCTTCTTCGTTAAAGACGGGAATGATGACAGATAAAAGCATGGCTAAATAATAGTAATTAAGGAATCAGGACGGGATGGACGAAGTCCACGTGGCTGCAGTCGATGCTCCCCTTGGGTATAGTCTTGAGGGTGAGTTTCTGGACTCCCTCGGTGTTTGCTGATAGCGTGTGGATGATTCCGTTCTGGAATACGGGGCTCGTGGCAAGCACGTTCCCGTCGCCGATGATTTGTACCGAAACGCCCTCGCTGCAGAGGCTTTCGTCGTCGAGCCCGAACGATGTGCGGAACGCGCGGTACTTGCCTTCGAGATTGAACGATGTTTCCGAGGCGGCGTGAGTCGAGAATCCTTCGGCGAAGTGCTTGCCGTCGAGAATCATGTCGTGGTTCTCGATGCTCTTGCCCCAGTGGAGTTTGCCCCAGTCCTGGCGGTGCTCGACGAGTATCGACTGCGGAAGGCGAGTTGTCCCCCCGGCATCGTTGAAGTAGTATTTTGAAACATCGGCAAGCTTCGTGCGCTTTTCCGTGTCCGTGACGATGTAGCGGATGGTGTTGTAACCGGGCTGCAATTTGTCATAACCCACCAGAACGTTGTATTCTCCGGGGGCGTAGACTGTATCTTTCAGCAGGAACTTGTCAAGCGTAATCCGGAGTGCCCAGTTCCGGGTCGCTTCTGCCTGTTCCTTGAGCTTGTAATTCAGGAGCAGCGGGGATTCGCTTGGATTTTCCGAGGCACTCTCGCTTGCAGTTACGGCGGCGCTGTCGTTTGCTGCTGTGACCTTGCCCCTCGTGGGTTCAGAAACCTGGATGATGTTCGTGGGGTTGTATTGCTTGCGACCGTTGAACTTCGCGATTTGCACCCAGTAGCTGTTGGTAATCAGGATGTTCTTCACGCCCACGAGGTCCATTTCGCGTTCGAACACATCGCAGGTGGTTGGAATACGGTGCTCTACCGCCTTCTTGTGGTAGGTCTGGCTGTCCCAGCAGTCGAGACCGCGGATGTAGTAGACTTCGCCCTTGTACTTGTCGACAAGCTCATTCAGCTGTTCCGTCGACATCTGGCGCGCCCTGTCATAGTGGATGGAAGAAATCCCGTATCCCACAAAATGCCAGGGACGCCCGTAAATGAAGTAGCGGTCCGCTTCGGGCTGTTCCTTGAGCCAGCCGAGGATTCCGTATTCCTCGGTGGTCAGGTGGTTGCGGTTGTACATGATGTTCTTGTTGAAGTCTTCCTTGTAGTGGAACGTCCATGCGCTAAGGATGATGGCGACGATGACCATGCCCGCAAATGCGAGCGGCTTTGCCTCTTTCTTGCTTGCGGATGCTGCGAAGTACTCGATGGCGTGCGCGATGGGGAGTGCTGCGACAAACGCCATGCTGGGCAGCATCACCAGGCTGTAGCGCTGGTTAATCTGGATGCTAAAGTCTCCCGAGACGTTCTCGAGAATCATGTAGGTCTGCACGTGGTAGAGCAAAAGGAACACGAGCGTCCACAGGTAGAACCGGCTGCCCTTTGTGGCGTCGTAGATGGCGCGGAACAGCAGGTAGACTCCGCCGATGGCGAACAGGTAGTTGAAGTAGGTGAGGAACGGGTTCTCGAGTTCGCCGTTTTCCTTGAGGGGGCGGGTCATCTCGATCCAGTTGCGTTTCAGGTCTTCGAGGAAATGTCCGTGGGCTTCAAATTCGCCGCCCTGGAACCCGAATCCCTGGAAGTAGCTGATGGTAAGCAGTGCAGGTACCGAGAACAGCGAGAGCGTCACGAAGAACGTGGGCGCCTTGAAATCCTTCTTGTCGAGGATTTTCGGGAAGGCGAAGAATATGAATGAAAGCAGGCAGAATGCGGTTTCCTGGCGGGTCTGCGCGAAGAACGCGAGGCTGAGGGCGAGGAGCGCCCAGTGCATTACGGTGTTGCGGTCGTAGGCCCACTTGAAAATGAATAGCGAGAGCGCGGAGAGGAAAATGTAGAGCGGTTCCACCGACATGGCGCGGAACTGGAAGAGCACGGTGGGCTGCAGTGCCATGAGTAGGGCTGCGAGGAAGGCGAGCAGGGGCTGGCGCGTCCAGGCGACAATCGCGAGGAACATCAAGAGGAAACTGAGCGGAAGCATCAGGAGCTCGGCGTTGAAAATCCAGTGCAGGTCGGTGCCGAACACGTGCATGCCGAGGTAGTAGAGGAAGGCGAGCCCCTTCGTCTTGAAGCTGTTCGACGTGGCTAAGCACTTGAGGTTGCCGTCTTCGAAAACGCCCTGGTTGCAGGTGCCCGATTCGTGGTTGTAGTACATGTTCTGGGCGACCGACATGAACACGCTTTCGTCGCTTTGGACGCGGTGGCGGGCTTCTATCTGGGTACCCGCGAAGACGGCGATGCCGATGGCCACCGCTATGGCGAGGATGCTGAAAGGTTTTGGCGGGAGGATACCCTTGAACCATTCGCGGAAATCCTTGTTCAGGAACGCGAACAGGATGATGGCGGCCGCGAACTGGAACAGGAACAGCGGGAGGGGGAGGTTCAGGTCGAGCTGGCGGATGATTTCCTTGTGTCCGCCGCTGGGGCGACCGAGAAACCAGATAAGGGCCGGAATGATGAGGGCTATAACCAGGCCGATAAGGCCTGCTGGGTGCAGTAAGTTCTTGAATGTCAATAGAATAGAATCTTTAATCTTCATGTTGGAAGCCATAATGCTTTTTTCTTGGTTGCTTGCAAAATATAACTTTTTATGTTATCGAGCTTTAACGGGGGCATCAAGCCTTGAGAGAAAGCGTAAAAAAAACTACATTTGGCGCGTAAAAATCAACACCCAAGAGGTTTTACCGTGCAAGACTCCCTAGTTACGAAAGCAGCCGACAACGTCCGAATCCTTTCTGCCGCGATGGTGCAGAAGGCGAAGTCCGGGCATCCGGGTGGCGCGATGGGCGCCGCCGACGCAACGACGCTTTTGTTTGCGGAATTTTTGCGCTACGACCCGGACGATCCGGAATGGATGGGCCGCGACCGCTTCTTTATGGACCCGGGCCACATGAGCCCGCTCCTGTACTCCGAGCTCGTGCTTACCGGCCGCCTCACGCTTGACGACGTGAAGAACTTCCGCCAGCTCGGCAGCCGCACTCCCGGCCACCCCGAACTTGACGTGATGCTCGGCATCGAGAACTCCTCGGGCCCGCTCGGCATCGGCCACGGCATCGCACTTGGCGCCGCCATCGCCGAACGCTTCATGGTGGAACGCTTCGGTTCCATCCTCGAGCACAAGACTGTCTGCCTTGTTTCTGACGGCGGCCTCGAAGAAGAAATTGCCTACGGCGTGGGCCGCATCGCGGGCCACCTCAAGCTTTCGAACCTCATCTTCTTCTACGACGCGAACCAGGTGCAGCTCAGTTGCAAGACCGAAGACGTGATGAGCCACGACTTCGTCGGCCAGTACAAGGCATGGGGTTTCCGCGTTATCGAATGCGATGGCAGCAACATCGCCGAACTGCGCAAGGCTTTCAAGGAAGCCTGGGCCGAGAAGGAAAAGCCGACGCTCGTGTACGGTCACACCACGATGGCGAAGGGCGCAGTCGCCGAAGACGGCAAGAGCTACGAAGGCGAAGTTTCTACGCACGGGCAGCCGCTCAACGCTGCCGGTGCTTCCACAACCGCTACGGTCAAGAACCTCGGCGGTAACCCGGACGACCCGTTCCAGGTGTTCGACGACGTGAAGGCGGGCTTCGAGGCTCGTGCGAACGAACTCCGCAAGGAAGTCGCCGAATGGAAGAAGGCCAAGGCCGACTGGGACAAGGCGAATGCCGAGAAGTCCGCGACCCTCAATGAATGGCTCTCCGGCAAGGCTCCGGTGCTCAACCTCTCGAACCTCCCCATCAAGGAAGGGGTCGCTACCCGCGTCACGAGCGGTACGGTTCTCGGCTACCTCGCCGAAAACTTCCACAACATCATTTGCAGTTCCGCCGACCTCTCCAACTCCGACAACACGCAGGCGTTCCTCAACAAGACGGGCATCTTCCGCCCGAACGACTTCAAGGGCGCGTTCGTGCAAGTGGGTGTTGCAGAACTCACGATGGGCGCCATCATGAACGGTATCGCGTTGCAGAAGGGCCTGTTCCCGATTTGCGCCACGTTCTTCGTGTTCAGCGACTTCATGAAGCCCGCTATCCGCATGGCCGCCCTCATGGGCCTCCCGGTCAAGTACGTGTTCACGCACGATAGCTTCCGCGTGGGCGAAGACGGCCCGACGCACCAGCCCATCGAACACGAGACGCAGATCCGCCTGCTCGAAGACCTCACGAAGGAAAACGGCAAGGCCGAAATGCTCGTGCTCCGTCCGGCAGACGCTTTCGAGACTCTCGCCGCCTGGGAAATGGCTTTCGAGAACAACGACAGCCCGACGGCGCTTATCCTTACCCGCCAGGTGGTAAACACGCTCCCCGGCGAAAACCGCTACGAAGCCGCGAAGGCTTGCCGCAAGGGCGCCTACATCGTGAGCGACAATACCGCAGCGGGAAAGAATCCGGACCTCACGCTTGTGGCGAACGGTTCTGACGTGCTGCTGGAACACCAGGCCGCCGAACTCCTCCGTGCCGAAGGCAAGGCCGTGCGTGTGGTCTCCATGATCAGCCCGGCTCTCTTCCTCAAGCAGGAAAAAGCTTACCGCGACCAGGTGATTGTGCCGTGGACTCCGGTGTTCGCTCTCTCCAGTGGCCTCCCGGTTCTCTTCGACCGCGTGGTTGGTGGCTTTGGCAAGGCCTGCGGCCTGGAACGCTTCGGCGCATCCGCTCCGGCTAGCGTGCTCGAGAAGGAATTCGGCTACGTGCCCGAGGCGGTCGCCGCGAAGGCCAAGGAATACCTCGCCGAGTTCAAGGCGAACGTTGAAGCCTTCAAGAAGGCAAACGCCTAGTTAGAAATTGCCTAGGGCTCGAACCCTGGATATTCTAAATCCATTGCGACCGGATAAAACCGGTCGCTTTTTGTGTGTTGGCGTTCTCGGACAATCCAATAATCTATATTACGATGTAGAGACACAATTCACAAAAGGATACAATATGGCAAACAAGTACGCCGGAACCCAGACCGAAAAGAACCTCCAGGCCGCCTTCGCAGGTGAATCCCAGGCCCGCAACAAGTACACCTACTTCGCCAGCCGTGCTAAGAAGGATGGCTTCGAGCAGATTGCTGAACTCTTCCTCAAGACTGCCGACAACGAGAAGGAACACGCCAAGATGTGGTTCAAGGAACTGGAAGGCATCGGCGATACCGCCGAAAACCTGAAGGCTGCCGCCGATGGCGAGAACTACGAATGGACCGACATGTACGAGGACTTCGCGAAGACCGCCGAGGCTGAAGGCTTCAAGGCTCTCGCCAACAAGTTCCGCATGGTCGCCGCCATTGAAAAGCGTCACGAAGAGCGCTACCGCGCCCTCCTCAAGAACGTGGAGACTGCCGCCGTGTTCGAAAAGAGCGAAGTCAAGGTGTGGGAATGCCGCAACTGCGGTCACATCGTCGTCGGCACCAAGGCTCCGGCTGCATGCCCGGTGTGCGCCCACCCGCAGTCCTTCTTCGAAGTCACTGCTGAAAATTACTAGGAACCGAGCGTCGCAGCGGCATGCTTGCATGCCGATATGACCGAGGTGACGAGTAATGCGCTCTGCGCAAACTACTAATCGAATTCCATTTTAAAACTAGAAAGCCTCGGTTCTAAATGAACCGGGGCTTTTAATTTGTTTGATATCCTTGACTGCGTTTGGCGCGGCTAGGCGCTTTACTTGACCTGCATGTTCAGGAGCTTGACCGTCGAACCCTGCTGCACACGGACCACGTAGCGACCGTTGGGCATTGCCTTGAATGTATGGGCGAAGTTGCCTGCGGCGACCATTTCGCTGTGGCTTTCGATAGTGACGCCCATCATGTCGACAACCTGGACCTTTACGACGCCGGCCTTGGCAACAGCGACCTGCAAGGTATTGCCCTGGAGGGAGGCCTTGAAGCTCGCGCTTGCGACAGCGGGAATGGCCTGGATAGCTTGGGCAGGCAAGGTCCCGACACATTTCACGTTGTCGATTGCCAGGGAGGTTCCGAGGTTCGCTGCGGTAAGTTTTTCATCGACTACCCAGGTCAACTTTGAAACCTTGGCCCAGGAGAAGGCGACGATGCTTGTCGGGGCGACATCTGCAACCCATTCAGGCTGGGCCATGGTGGAGACGGTCACCGTCTTCCAGGCGGCAGCGGCACTCTGGTCGTTTGCTACGTGCTCGTATCCGTTGTCGGCCTTGACTCCTGTCACGGAACTGCGCATGTGGTGTCCGGAACCCTTGTAGTCATATTGGATGGCGGTGCAGTTGGCAAGTGTTCCGGCATCGAAGGCGACTTCCATGCCGACGGACGGGTAAGCCGTGTCGCCCGGTGTAATGCCGGAAATGCCCTTCATCTCGATATAGGAGTTGGTGCCTTCCTTTACAATCATATCCCAGGACTGGTTTGCGTCCTGAGTGTTGGTGAAGGATCCGCCGGCCTTGTACAGGTACCAGTAGGCGGTCTTTCCGAGTTTTTCGGCTGTGGTGTTGCCGTCATCGAAGTCATCGATGACAACGGCAGACTTCGGGACGTCGGGTGTGGTGCTGCCGCCACCGACGTAGCCGGCGCAGTTCACATCGTCGATGTAGAGATAGTCGGCTGTCGCTTCGCCCTTGATTTCCCAGGCCAGCTGCACGACGTTCGCCATTTTCAGGGGGATCGTGGTTCCCCAGCCATCTTCCTGGGTGAGCGACGATACGGGGACAGATGCCGTGCTCCAGCTTGCGCTGCCCGCCATGGCTTTCGAGTGCCTGTTGTAATCAGTCAATCCGCCTTTTTCGTCGCCGTCCATCACGGCCTTCAGATTGTGGCCCGCCCCCTTATACTTATACGAAATAGCGGTACAGCCGGAAAGGCCCCCCGCAACGTTCAAACCGAGCGTTACGTAGGGGTCGTAGGGGTTGTCGCCCTTGACAAGTTTGATGCCGGTCAAGCCAGCTCCGAATTTTGAACCGCCTGCGGCAGCTTCCGGCAAAACGACGACAAGGCCAAATTCGTCTTCCGTGTTCGTGTAGGACGATGCACCCTTGTCGTTTTTGTCGTTGAAAGCGTACCAGGCGTCGTTCTTGCCTCCGGTGCTTGCGAGCCCGTTTCCATCTTCGAAATCGTCGATGTTGGCGGTTGTCTGCGCAGATGCCATGGCGGCAGCCGCGCACAGTGTAAATAGGACTTCTTTGTTCATGAAACCTCCGATTAGTTTATGATTAATTTAGTATTCGCTTCCGATTCCATCAAGCATCTTGTTGCTTATTGGGGGATAAAGCCGTTTTTTTAGGGCAGATATTAGGGATTTGTTGGTGAGAAAGATCCTAATAGGGGGGGGCGCTTGTTCTGCTAGTCATGGCGCTTTGATTGTGGAAAGATATTTTTTTCTTATAATAAAATTTTATAAACAAATAAATGTGGAAGTTTGTTTTTTAGCCGGAATTGTTTTTTATATTTCTGCTCTTATTAAATAACATATAACGTTGTGCTAAATACAACAACGTTGTATGTTAAAAAATCATAGGACTAATAATGAAAAAACAACTTCTAACTATGTTGGCCTGTGCATCCATGGGCTTCGCTCATCAGGTGACGGCAAATATCACGGATGAGTATTCTTACATACCATACCAAGCGGGGTTGCATTTCCATATCGACAACCCGGAAAAACAGACGCGAAAGGTTCGTATGGCCTACCTGTTCTTTGCTGAAGAGGGGCAAAAGTTCATTATTGACCGCACGCTCGGTTGCGTCGATAAGAACATCAAGGGTATTGACAATGCCATCATAAATCTTAATGACACGGGCAAGGGACGCTACGTCCTCGATGTTATGCTGGATATGCCTCAGGGATCGAAGGATTTCTGCATTCTTCTGAGGAAGAACAATTTTGGAAACTTCAAGGTTGACAGGGACTTCATCGTTAATTGGGACATGGGCGTCGATGGAGAATCCCTTCACTATACATATACGGAAAGTCCGCTGGATCATGACTTGACTTACAATTACGTCGCGAAGCCGCGTGCTGTTGACCACCAGCTAAAGAAGAACGAACGCTTTGTGGCAAAGACGATGTATGACGAAAAGACGGAGGGCCTCACCGAAGCAGAGAGGTTCAGGAGTTATTCGGGTGCGACCTTTAGGGATGTACCCGCCAAGGCTCTTGTCGACCTTAATGTGGAATCTTACGGTGCATACAAGGATACACGCATGCTGATGACCTCCTTCGGCTCGCTGATTGATCAGTTCCATTGGAATGAATCTACGTTCGATGGTCACTATCAGTTCTACACGGGCGTCGAAGAACGTGAAATCTTTATTGGTCGCTGCTGGGGCATTGCGGTGTTCAATATGTACAGCTATTTCTTTGGCAACAGGAATACCATAGAAAATGCTATGACCCAGGACGAGATGATTTACAAGGCGAAGGTGGTCTTGGATGGTGGCGACCCGAAAACGGGTGTATTCATACCGAGTACAAGTGAAGGCGAAAATAACATAGTTTCCGCAAAGCTCATTAATGAAATCATGTATGGCGCCAATGCTGTTGATCACGATAAAAGTAAGGAACCGTTGAGCGGCGAAAAAATCTACAACTTGATTAGGGGTAATGATATCCAGAAGGGTAAACCGCTATTCATTTCTGCAAATACGCCGGGTGGTCCTCATGTCATGTTGATTGATGGACTTGCGCTTACGGTTGATGGAAAGAATGATACCCTGGTCCACCTTGTCAATCTTGATAATTTTGGAAGTGAATCGTACGTTTATTGGGATGCTCTCAAGAAAATTCTTTCTGGGTACGTGACCTATGATACACCGACCGGATTTGCAACGACCGATGCCCTGCATCCTGTTGATCTCGATAGCGATGGCGATGGTGTCGTGGACTTTGATGAATACTATAGGTTCAAGACTAACGAAAACAAGTATAGCACGGCAGACGACGGAGTTTCGGACTATGACAAGATTTATGCCGAAACGGTCAGCATGGTTATGGATTTTGATGACCCTGGGTGGGTTCGACAGGGATTCCCTGTGGGCGATCCGCAGGATATTCCTGATGACGTTACACTTTATGCCTTGGATTACCTTTCCGTCAATGACAATGTTGCTTGTTTCGACTCTCCCAATGAAAATTTGACGAAGAAAGATAATATTTCCTTTGGTTGCAAGGTTGCTTCGGAAGGAACAAGAAAGATAAATACGGTCAACGAAGGTTCTCGTGCGTTTGTCAAGGCTATTTATAGCAAGGGCGGAGTCCTTATTCGTGACAAGGCCCAGGTTGGCAATGTCGCTATGTTTGTTTCGGATAGGGATTACTATGGCGTGACCATCCAGGGCAATGCAGCGGACTACCAGAAGCGTATTTTCTACCCGAATCCTGCTACCTGGCCGTTCAAAGTGAAAAAGAATGTCGAGTCTATAGACGGCATGATTGGCTATCAGCAGAAGATTGTCAAGAATGGCGAGACGTTTACCATTTCGGGCGAAGAAGGCCATAACAACTTCGGCTTCCTCAAGGTGGAAGGCGGCGGAAAGCTTGTCATCGGTACCGGTGAAATCTATGTTGGCAATATCCAGCTCGAATCGGGTTCGACCTTTATGTTCGAACATCCTTCTTACGAGACGGTTCTCCATCTGAACGGCAACGTCATCTGGCGTGGTAAGTATGTGGAAAATGAGTCTGTTGAAGTTCGTTTCCAGTCTATGTCCAATGCGGTGGCGCGTGGTTTCAAGTTGATTCAGCACAGCAACAATGAAATGGATATCAGCTCGGTGTGGCATGGTACGATTATCGCTCCTTATAGCAAGGTCGTGCTGGGACAGCCTTCCGGCGCGAAGAAGATTTTTGGCCAGGTTCTTGCGAAGGAAGTGGTTGTCCACCAGAATAGCTTTGTCTACCATGTTGCTTACTCGCCTAACGATCCTGCAAGGCTCCTTGCGAAGAAGCGTGGCGAAGAAATCAAGGTTGAAAAGCCTGTGGCGTCGCCGGTGGCTTCTAACGTGAAGATCATGAACGTCTCCCGTGACGAGATTGGCTTTGCCGTGACCAAGCCGGGTCGCTACAACGTTTCCGTCATGAAAACGAATGGTTCCGTGGTAGCCTCCTTTGCGGTGGATAGGAGCATGCCGGGTGCCGAGTCGGTGAGGTGGAGTGCTGAGGGCATTCCGAACGGAACATACATCCTTGCAATCAAGCACGAAGGAAAGGTCAGCTCGAAACTCTTTGTGCTGAAGTAAAAAAGATCGTTCTCTTACTTCAATTTCAAACCGGGTTTTGCAAACCCGGTTTTCTTTTTCCTAAATTTATGGGACTAACCATCACCAAGTGAGGAAAAACAAAAAATGGCAAGAGCATTGATTATCGGTTGTGGCGCTGTCGCCACGGTTGCTATCAAGAAGTGCTGCACGGCAAGCGAAGTGTTCAGCGAAATCTGCATCGCTAGCCGCCACCGCGAAAACTGCGAGAAGCTCGCTCAGGAACTGCGCCCGAATACGAAGACGGTCATCACGACTGCCGCCGTGGATGCGGACAAGGCCGAAAATGTCTCTAAGCTCATCAAGGAATATAAGCCCGACCTGGTGATGAACATCGCGCTCCCGTACCAGGACCTCGCCATCATGGACGCCTGCCTCGAATGTGGCGTGAACTACATGGACACGGCGAACTACGAGCCCGAAAACATCGACGATCCGGAATGGCGCAAGGTCTACGACAAGCGCGTGAAAGAACAGGGCTTCAGCGCCTACTTCGACTACAGCTGGCAGTGGGCTTACAAGGAAAAGTTTGAAAAGGCGGGCCTCACGGCACTGCTCGGTTCCGGCTTTGACCCGGGTGTTTCCCAGGCCTACTGCGCCTACGCCCTCAAGCACCAGTTCGACACCATCGAAGAAATCGACATTTTGGACTGCAACGGTGGCGATCACGGCTACAAGTTTGCCACCAACTTTAACCCCGAAATCAACCTGCGCGAAGTTTCCGCTCCGGGCAGCTACTGGGACACCGACGCTAACGGCAAGGGCCATTGGGTCGAAATCCCGGCCATGAGCATCAAGCGCGAATACGTGTTCGACGAAGTGGGCAAGAAGGACATGTACCTGCTGCACCACGAAGAAATCGAATCGCTGGCCCAGAACATCCCGGGCGTGAAGCGCATCCGCTTCTTCATGACGTTCGGCCAGAGCTACCTCGACCACATGCGCTGCCTCGAAGACGTGGGCATGCTCAGCACGCAACCGATCAAGTTCCAGGGCCAGGAAATCGTGCCTATCCAGTTCCTCAAGGCTCTCCTTCCGGACCCGGCAAGCCTCGGCCCCCGCACCGTCGGTAAGACGAACATCGGTTGCATTTTCAAGGGCACCAAGGACGGCAAGCCGAAGACTTACTACCTCTACAACGTCTGCGACCATCAGGAATGCTACAAGGAACTCGGTAGCCAGGCGATTGCCTACACCACAGGCGTTCCGGCCATGTGCGGCGCCATGATGTTGCTCACCGGCAAGTGGAACAAGCCGGGCGTACATACCGTGGAAGAATTTGACCCGGATCCGTTCATGGAAGCCCTCACCAAGTACGGCCTCCCGTGGAAGGAAAACTTCAACCCTGTTCTCGTTGACTAGAGAGACCCAGAGCAATGAAAAAATGGCGCATTGACGATTCCCGCGACTTGTACAACGTCAAGGGTTGGGGCGTGAACTTCTTCGACATCAACGAGAAGGGCCACGCGACTGTTCACCCGCTCAAGGAAGGCGGCCCGGACATCGACCTGTACGAACTCGTGCAGGAACTTTCGCTCCGCGACGTCTCCACCCCGATGCTGCTTCGCTTCCCGGACATCCTGGACAGCCGCATCGAGAAGATAAACGAGTGCTTCAACAAGTCCCGCCAGGAATACGGTTTCAACGGGAGCTACTACAGCATTTTCCCGATCAAGGTGAACCAGCAACGCGCCGTGCTCGAAGAAATCGTCAGCCACGGCAAAAAATACAACATCGGTCTCGAGGCCGGTTCCAAGCCGGAACTGCATGCTGTTCTTGCGAACATGGACAATCCGGATTCGCTGATTATCTGCAACGGCTACAAGGACGAAGACTTTATCGAACTTGCGCTTCTCGCGCAGAAGATGGGCAAGAAGATTTTCATCGTCGTCGAGAAGATGAACGAGCTCCACCTGGTCGTGGAACTTTCTCGTCGCATCGGCGTGCGTCCGAATATCGGCATCCGCATCAAGCTTGCCAGCTCCGGTAGCGGCAAGTGGGAAGAATCCGGCGGATACCACAGCAAGTTCGGCCTGAACAGTTCCGAACTCCTGGAAGCACTGGATTACATCAAGCAAGAGAAGATGGAAGACTGCATGAAGCTCATCCACTTCCACTTGGGTAGCCAGATTACCAACATTCGTCACATCAAGAGCGGCCTTCGCGAAGTCTCGCAGTTCTACGTGCAAATTAAGAAGATGGGCATGGGCCTTGAATTCGTGGACGTAGGCGGCGGTCTCGGCGTGGATTACGACGGCACCCGCAGTTCCAACGCGAGCTCGGTGAACTACTCCATCCAGGAATATGCGAACGACGTGGTGTATGCCATGTACGAAGCCTGTGAAAACGGGGACGTGCCGCACCCGAACATCATTGCGGAATCGGGCCGCGCTCTTGCGGCGCACCATTCCATTTTGGTGTTCAACGTGCTGGAAACTGCCGGCCAGGCGTTCTTCGACGAGAATACGCACGAGATTGACGACGACGCTCCCGATGCATTGAAGGATCTGTACGGCATCTACAAGGGGCTTACCCCGAAGAACCTGCTCGAAAGCTGGCACGATGCCATCCAGTTGAACGATGACGTTCTGAACGGTTTCAAGGTGGGCGATTACGACCTGCCGACGCGCGCCATGTGCGAACGCCTGTTCTGGAGCATCGTGCGCAAGGTGGACCAGCTCGCGAAGGATTTGCGCCATCCGCCTTATGAACTCAGCGAACTCCCGCGTCTCTTGGCGCAGAAGTACTTCTGCAATTTCAGCTTGTTCCAGAGCCTGCCGGACAGTTGGGGCGTGGACCAGGTTTTCCCGCTCATGCCTATCCAGCGCCTGAACGAGGAACCTACGGTCGAGACGACTATCCAGGATGTCACTTGCGACTCCGACGGAAAAATCGATATGTTCGTCCGCGGTGGCGACGTAAGCCGCACACTCCCGTTGCATGAACTCAAGAATGGCGAACCGTACTACATCGCGGTCTACCTCGTGGGCGCCTACCAGGAAATCCTCGGCGACTTGCACAACCTCTTTGGCGATACGAACGCTGTCCACATCGTCTGCAACGACAAGGGCGGCTACGAAATCGACAAGGTGATTGACGGCGAATCCGTGGAAGACGTGCTCGACTACGTGAACTTCAGCGACAAGGCGCTCGTGCGCACCATGGAAAACTGGGTGTCACGCTCCGTGAAGGAAGGAAAGATCAGCCTGCAAGAAGGCAAGGAATTCCTGAACATCTATCGCGGCGGCCTTTACGGGTACACGTATCTGGAATAAACCGTGATTCACGAAATTGCCCCGCACATTTTAAAAAACGAGTTCCGGGTTCAAAGCCCGAAACCGTCGGATTTTCTTGTCGTTTTTTTCGGGGACAAGAGCCTTCTCAAAAAGAACGGTGATTCCTTTGAAATTCCTAGGGTAGAAGACTTCAATCAAGGGAATATCCCGTGCCATTACCTTTTCAGCATTGACGATACGGCGTATTTCCTGGCGGATTTAAGCATTTCGAAGGAACTGGTGGAATCCGCGTCGGACGATTATGTCCTTTGCCCGGCACGCACGTACCGCTACATGGGCGACCCGCTCTTGCGCATGGGTGGCGCTACCGCCGCGCACATCGCTCACTGGGAAACGCTCAACAGGTTCTGCGGCCGCTGCGGAAGCGAAATGACCCGTAGCGAAAAGGAACGTGCGGTAGTTTGTCCTAAATGCAGGAACACCGTGTACCCGCGCATCTCGCCGGTCGTGATTGTGGCTGTCCGCAATGGAGACAAACTCCTGATGGCTCACAACATCGATAACCCGAACCCGAGACTCTTCTTGATTTCGGGTTTCGTGGAAGTGGGCGAGAGTCTCGAACAGGCCGTGCACCGCGAAGTCTTGGAAGAGGCGGGCCTCCGCGTGAAAAATATCCGCTATTTCGGGAGCCAGCCGTGGCCCTTCAGCGACTCGCTCATCGCGGGCTTCACCGCTGAACTCGACGGCGACGACACCATCCACATGCAGAAGGAGGAACTCTCCGAAGCCATGTGGGTCAAGCGCGAAGACATTCCCGAGTACGAGATCGACGTGAGCATCAGCTGTTGCCTCATCGAGAACTTTCGGCGGGGGTTTACGCTGGAGTAACGCCCGCAGAACCCTAATCTGCGTTGTTACCTTGTAACGCCTAGCTTTCTTTTTCTGCCTGAATTTTCTGCGATTCCTTCAACACTTCGTCCAACGTGAAATCTTCTTGCGTAAAGAAGAACGTATTCTTGCCAAGGTCCTTGAGCGAAGCTCCGAAGTGGTAGGCCGTATCGTCGATGAACAGAAATCGGTCGTGCATTCCGTAACTTGGCATAACTTGCATTGGACTGTCGGGATATTGTTCGTTGTAAGTGGCTAGGTCGATTTCAAGGACTTTGCTTTTGTCGTAGGTGTAGATTGTCACAGAAACGCCCTTTTCCCGCTTGAGCATCATGGTCAGAGTCTTCTCGGTCACATACCTATCGACAAGGACGATTCTCTTTTTAGCCTGACGAATCAGGTCGCAGACAAATACATAGGCATCGAACTCCTGGTTGTTATAAAATAAACCCTTGGATTTGAGCTCGCCACGGTCCATCGCCTCGAAAAGTTCGTCAAATTTTCGGTCATGATCAAGCAGATGCTTGTCATGACCAGTCAAGCGGCAGTCCTGTTCCAAATCTTTTGCTTCTACATTTGAAAGCCGGTTGACGAGGCCTCCGTTACCCATCATAAGGTGACGCAATTGCACGAAAGCCCGCATGATGGCGATGTTGACCTTGATTGCAGACTCACTTTTTAGAACCGAAGACAGCATCGCAACGCCTTGTTCGGTAAAAGCTAAAGAACGGTATTTTGTGTGCTTTCCCTTTAAATTTTGCCCCTTTTTTTCTAAGGTCGCATTTTGCGACCTTAGAAGTTGCGATTCCTCTAAAGAGAGTTGTATGCAAAAATCTTCGGGAAAACGCTCAATATTGCGCTTTACCTGCTCATTTATACGCTTCGTTTCCACCCCGTAAAGCATCGCCAAATCGCGGTCAAGCAGCACTTGCTTGCCTCGAATGACCCGAATCATCTTTTCTACGCCCGACTCCATGAGCGGATTAGGTGCGAGATTATCCGTTTTTTCGGTCTTTCTAGCCATCTTCTACTCCTTCCGCCTACAAGCAAAAAAAGGCGGGGCAAAGTGTTCTCGATGCAAATATACATTCCTTAAATGTCATATTATGACAATCGGCGAAATTCGCGGGAATTTTGGCATTTTTGAAGAAAATTGACCCCTGCAGACGGTTGAATTCTGCGTTTTTACGCTTTTTTCTCGCCTTCCGGGCGTGGCGTCACCTTTTGACACCGGAATAATTTATATTTTGAATGAAAATAGAGTTTTTGCTCTTGTTCTCCATCTGGAAACTAGACACTTTCATGAATACGGAGAATGAGGCGAACGCTCACGTCTGCGACCGGCCTGTGCCTGCCGCATCGTTTTGCTACATGGTCTATTGTTTAAATAGCAGTTTGCCTGTATGCAAGCGGCCTTTTGGGGCGTGAGTTGTTTGCGCTTATTGTATTCGGGCAGTCTAGGCCTCCAGATGATAGGTGCTTTCAACTCCACGCCTTTTTTGTATCTAGAAAAAGTTTGGAGGTGTCTGCAAGAACGAGGGTGAACGCTCGTTGAGTATCGCTCTTGTTCTTCATCTGGAAACTAGACACTTTCACGAATACAAGAATAAGACAATGACTCGCCACAGCCCGTGGATTGCACGGGCGTAGTGTACCCTGGGCGTACTGTATCCGCTCGGGATTTTGCGGGTGTATTGTATTCTTTTGAAAATGTCGCGCTTTTAGGCGAGGAGTGAGTCGGCTCCCCGCCGTTCTTTTTGCCTGCACCCCGGCCAAGCGAATCGGCCAGAACCGCTCCCGCGAGAGTGAACTCGTTCACTTTCAAGGAGCTATTGTGGCAAAAAAAGACGAACGCTTAAATCTAGTATCTCTGTTTTCTGGTGGTGGTGGCTTGGACATTGGTCTTGAAGCCGCTGGATTTAGAACGAGATTCGCTAATGATATTGTCCCGCATTGCTGCCGAACTCTAGAAGCGAATCTGCCTGATAGTCCAAGTGTAGTATGTGAGGATATTTCTTCGCTTACAGCAAAGGATATCCGTAAAAAAAGTAATTTGCCCAAAGATGCCGAAATAGATCTTCTTGCAGGTGGACCTCCTTGTCAAGCATTCAGCATTATCGGTAGAAGAAAAGGAAGGGCTGATCCTCGAGGACAGATGGTCTATCAATATTTCCGCATTCTTGCGGAATTGAAACCTAAAGTTTTTGTCTTCGAAAATGTTTTTGGTCTGCTTACTGTTGAAAAAGGTGAAGTCTTTAATGTAGTCTGTGAAAAACTTGCGCAGCCATCGGAAAAACTCCATTATGACATCAAAGTTTTCAGAGTCAATGCTGTTGATTATGGGGTTCCCCAATTCAGAGATAGGGTGATTATCATAGGTTCTCGCATCGGAAAAAATGTTGAAAAGATAGACCCGATAACTTTTGAAAACCCACAAAAGGGACAACTTCGCTACAGAACGGTCACAGACGCTTTTAGAGATCTTCCAGAACCGAATGAAGAAAAACCTGCCAATCATACAGGAAGGGTTCATAGTGAACAAATTATAAAACGTTACGCAGGATTGGCTTTTGGCGAAAGAGACAATCACACACGCATAAATAAACTAGATCCAAACCGACCAAGTTTCACTATAATTTGCGGTTCCAATTGTGGTGGTGGAAAGGGGCATGTCCATCCGTATCAGCCTAGAGAAGTTACGCCAAGAGAAAGTGCGCGAATTCAAACATTTCCTGATAGTTGGTCGTTTGATGGTCATGGTCGATACGCTATTAGTCAAGTGGGAAATGCGGTTCCTCCGCTTTTAGCATTCGCTATCGGAAATGCAATTCGAAAACAAATTTTTGGATTTAAGGAAATTTCTTTCAAATCCGCTCTAAAACAAATGGAACAAACTCATTTGTTCCCTGAACTTTTCAAAAAAGAGGTGAACGATGTCTGATTATGCAGATTGGCAAGGAATTGACCGCGGTCACGAATGGTACTGGCATCGTCCTACTTGGATTGGTGTGCTAACAGCTTTGAACGAATGTGGCGGAAGTGCAGATTTTTCAAATAAAAATTCCATGATTTACGCCAAGTTCAAAGAACTAACACCTCAGTTTCCAGGATTTTCAATAAAAAATGGTGAATGGCGAAGCGATTTTCGAGATGGACGTGAACCTTGGGTAGGAACGGACGTGATTTCATTTGACGATAGCCAAATGAAATTAACAGAAAATGGGAAATTGCTTCTTTCTGGTCAAAAAAAATATAATGAAATATTTTTCGAGACCATCCGTAATTACTCGGAAAATGGCGAAAATCCTTTTGCTGTTTTAGCAGACGTATTTTTAAGCTTACCAATATATCAAGGCTTATCAATAGACGATGCTGTGAAAGTAATGCGTCATTATAGGCCGAGCGAGAATGACGATTTAAAAAGTACACTTTTAGGGAATGTAGAAGAAATAAGCACTACCAATAAAAGGCGATTAAGGCACATTTTAAGATTGCTTACCTTTGCTGGAGGCCTTTATTTAGACTCCGATGACATATATTACATATCTTCAAGAGAGATTCTTAAAAGTTTATGCAAAAATAACTATTTGTCTCCAGAACAAATAAAAAATCAATTTATTCTTTGGCTTAAAGATAATTGCAAGGGCACCGAATCATTCAAAGATGATATGGTCAAGATAATTGAATGTTGGCTAGATCAAAAGATGCCAAATGACCACATTGGAAATCTATTTAGATTTTCTAAAGCATCTGAATATGAACAAGAAAAAGCTCGCATTACAAACTTACCTCAATTTGAAACAGTAAATCGAACAAATCAAAATGGGCGGCCGAGAACAGCATTAAACCATTATACAAATTTTCTCATTCATTTAAGTTCTTTAGAAGACAATCCCAAAACCACAGAATCTGATTCAAGCAAATCTCCATCTCCCTTCACCCCCACCCAAATTATCTATTACGGTGTTCCGGGTTGCGGCAAGAGCCATACGATTACCACAATGCTGAAGGATGAAAAGGTTAAAGACCCGACATTCAGCGAAGAAAATCAAGTCGTCCGCACCACATTCCACCCCGAATACACCAACGCCGACTTTATCGGTCAAATCCTTCCCGAAGTTCATGAGGACTCTCAGGGAAAATCCGTTGTGGAGTATAAGTTCAAACCGGGACCTTTTGCAAAGATTTTGAAGCAGGCTTTGCATAATCCGAGCAGACCGTTCTACCTCGTTATTGAAGAAATCAACCGCGGAAATGCCGCAGCCATTTTTGGCGATGTATTCCAACTTCTGGACCGTCTGAAAAATGGAGATACATCAAAGGAACCTGTCGGGACAGATGGTTTTGAAAATCAATACGGAAAAGGCTGGAGCGAATATTTCGTCATGAATGCTGATGTCAACGCTTACATCCGTGACGCAAATAGCGAAGACGAACTGGATACAAAATCCATTGATGTTTCGGGGATTCATTTTTCGTCGAGTACGGGGCTTCGCCTCCCGCCGAACCTTTCCATCTACGCGACGATGAACACCAGCGACCAGAATGTGTTTACGCTCGATAACGCATTCCAGCGCCGTTGGGACATGGAACTTGTTCCGAATATCTGCAAATGGAATGATGAAGACCATAAGAATCAAGCTAAGTCCAAAATCGGCGATACGGATATTCGCTGGGAAACTTTCCGCAAAGCGATAAATGCAAAAATTTCAGGCGAAGGCTTTTTCAATGCCGATGACAAGCAGTTGGGACTGTTCTTTATTGAAGCCGAAGGCGAAAAAATCGATGGGAAAAAGTTTGCAAACAAGGTCTTGAAATACCTGTGGACAGACGTTTTCAAGCGCGATACCGGAAAAATTTTCAAATCCGAAAACTTGAGCAAAGTAGTGGAGAATTTTACAGGTACAGATGCGTTTGACAAGGTGCTTGTTGAAGATTTTGCTCAATCGCTGAAAAACGCCAACGATGAAATAAAGAACCACGAGTAAATGAACGGATTGCGAATCACTGTCGCCGAAAAGGGTTCGGACTTTGTCGGCTTGAATATCACGCCTGATGCCAGATGCGTGACGTTCCCTATGGGTTTCTCGATTACATCAAGTGATAACGTCGAAATCACGCCAACCCTTCGTTCCGAAATTCTTTTGCTGATTCGAAAAATAAGCGGTTGCGAGAAATTGCAGGGCGAACGGGTTTGCCGCATAAACAAAAATGGGGCGCGACAGGATTTTCCTGTTGGCAGCATCCTATTCCTGATAGAAGACTTCCTTAATCGCGGTTCATATTACACCGAAAAAGAAAAAATCATGGGCGATGGCCTGCCTGGGAAAATTTCCTGGAACAGTACAATCAAAAGAATCAAACCGATTGTTTCTGAACGCGGCATCGCGTTCCTTGATTTTATCGTCCACAAGAGTCGCATAAAGCAGGACCGTCTCATTACGGAACTGCACAAGTATTGCGTTTACAAGTCATTTGAACTGTTGGGATTCCTCTATACGGCGGCGATGCCAGACCAAGGACTTATTAACGAAGCGGATGTCAAGAAGAACAGGGCCTATTACGTCAGTTTTCTGGATTCAAAAATTTCAGAAACCCATCTGGAACAGAACGCCGAGCTCTTCGTTCACATGAAAAACGTTATCCAGAATTTCGACAGCGAAGACACGATAAGTTCTGCAACTTACGGGACAAATTCTTTCCATACGGTATGGGAAAGCATGGTTAATGAAGTGTATGGAACTGTGAGCCGCTCGGAAATGGAAAGATTCTACTATCCTAAATCAAGGTGGGTGTGGTCGAGCGGAGAAAGGTTGAAATGCAATGCACCTCTCCGGCCCGACACGATAATGATTGACGATAGCACAGGGGTTAAGCGTTGTTTTGTTCTTGATTCTAAATACTATTCGTACGCTGCGATGAAAAAAGACGGAGTAGATGCGTCTGAAGAGAATTCGCAGGTTTCTGTCGCAGACCATGGTTCTATCCCCGGAACGGATTCCATACAGAAGCAAATCACTTACGCTGAATTTATAGACAAGTCACGAACACGACCTACGAATAAATGCCCGGAAAAAT
>Ga0310694_10001701_pt1 | contig 24242 bp, 23 predicted proteins | sample 174DNAGHGhighgp2_FD_203884 | JGI IMG/M metagenome (GOLD analysis project Ga0310694, IMG submission 203884) | Sheep rumen microbial communities from Palmerston North, Manawatu-Wanganui, New Zealand - 1742 DNA GHGhigh gp2 (v2) (version 2) | ecosystem: Host-associated > Mammals > Digestive system...
AAAAGTCAATAGAAAATGCGATAAAATCCTCGAAATTCCGCTGTTTAAGAAGATTTTATCGCATTATTAAATATATGAGATTTGCAAATTTTGGAGTGCATATCGGTAATTAGCTAGATGATTGTGTCTTGACTTTGTTGAATGTATAAAAAAAATACCGGTCACCTTGCATGACCGGTACTATAATACATTTACTTATGGAAACTCTGATTCACTCGCAGATCCTTAATCCGGAGTCAGACGGAATGCGTATGTAAGCGGATATTCGCCGGGACGATCAATAAGTCCGGCCGGAAGATCAATAAGTCCCAGAAAATGTGTATCATCGACAGGTATGATCTCAATATTCCTTATAGATCCTTCGTAATACTTTGTCTTAAGGCAGTCAATTATTGTGCTGTTATTAACGAAATCAGAATCAAAGTCGAAAATCACTTCCTGTTCGCCGTTGTCACGTATGCCTATAAATTCGCTGCCTGTGCTGACGAAGAGCCGGTACTGACCGCAGCCTTTCACGACTCTGAACTCAGGTCCCGTGATACTGTAGCTTTTTAACTGCCAGCCGTCAGCGGTAGAGTAGAGTGTCTGTCCGAGGCTGCCGGATGCAATGTCAAATTCAAAGACAGAAGCATTAGAAATATAGGCACAGTCAGGAACAACATCCACATTTTCCTGAAGCATCAAAGGCTTGTCATCACGGTCAATGCAGAGGTATTTATAGATTTTTTTCTCCCTTTCAGTTTCCTGTGTCACAGAGACTTCTGCTGTTTCTTTGTTGATCCTGAAAATCTTGTCATCATAACGCGATTTCAGATACAGAATCTCACCCACACATTCAAAACTTTCAGCAGAGGCATAGCTTAGAGTGCTGTCCTGAAGACCTTCTAAAGATGCACTTGAGATAAGTGTTCCGTCTCCGGCATAGTGACAGAGAAGATAGTGATCCTCTCTGCTGTTATCCCAGATCTCATACTCGTCATAATTAAGATATGATCGTCCGCCTTCTGGTTCAGGACCGTCGTGACTTTCCCTGTTGACAATCGCCCAGACACCGTCATTATCAAATGCATAGCATTGATAACGAAGAACATCGTAATCTCCGTGATCAGGCGGCGTAAGTATAAATGCTTCTGATGTCTGCATATCTTCGCTGATGTGCAGATATGCCAGCTGATGATTCTGATTATAGCCAATGCAGCCGAATCCGTCCGCGGTACGTCTTGCTTTTATATAGTTATAAAAATCACCAGGCAGATTTATCCGGTCACAGCGAATACCTTCCGGCTGAGGCGCTGCAGAAGTTTCAGGAGGTGCTGAAGGCGCAGGCGCTGCAGAAGTTTCGGTAACGCCTGTTGTTACAGAAGATCCTGAAACCGCTCCTGTCGCAAACGACGAGCCTATAATAGTTTCCTTTACTAACACCGGACTTACAGAAGTCACTGACGACTGACTTGCTGCAGGTTCTGTTACTGATGACTGGCTTGCTGCAGGTTCTGATACTGTTACTGTACTTACGTCAGGATCTGAATCATTCAGCTTCTGGTGCAGATAGTTTCCTCCGCCTATGCTGCCTGCGATAACAGCAACTGCTGCTGCCATACCTGCGAACATGATCCATCCCGGACGATTCTTTTTTTCTATAACGGGTACGCTGCAGCTGTTATCAGCATCATCTTTATTTGTTACATTCATTTTGTTCTCTATCATATTAAACATTCTTTCTCTGGCCGAATCTGACAGGGACGGGTACTCTTTCGCAATTCTGTCTGCAGTTTCAGGATCAATGTCGAATTCATCGAACTTTTCATCTTTCATATTCATACTTATCCCTCCTTAGTAATTTATGCCGGCTTCAGAAAGCATCTTTTTAAGCTTTTCTCTTGCTCTGATACTTCGTTTCTGTACTGCAGCCGCGGTCATTGAGAGCACTCTTCCTATTTCAGATACCGTCATATTGTAGTAGTACTGTTTTACAATTATCGACGTGTCAGGTTCGCCTAATTCTTTTATCTTATTATATATGATGGAATTACGCTCTGACATCTCGACAGATTCGGATATGTTCTCTCCGGACGATAATTCCATGATGCCTTCATCGTCAGAAGATATCGTTTTATATGCTTTCGCACTGAGCTTTCTGTACATATCTATCGCTCTGCATCTGGCTATCACCCCGATAAATCCTTTCAGATCACCTTCGCGGTCACCAAGATCATCTTTCTTTCTGAACACATCTGTAAAAACGTCACTCACACATTCTTCTATATCTTCCGTAGTACCACAGTTTCTGAGTTTAGTCGCTGCTATGATATACACATAATTGCAGTATTCATCAAAAACCGCTTTCATGCACTCTTCCGGAGATCTTTTCATGTGTTCAACGAACTCCTGATCTGTCATACGCATTCCTCCTCCATATTCAGTTTCAGCGATCGCTTTCATTATATATACTCGTACATACAATTCAAATAAGGACAAGATTCCGAAAAAAAATTTCAGATCATCCCTCTTAAACAGAAAACCGCCTGCGAACTGACCGCAGACGGCTTTAATGATATTCTTTTTTATTTCCAGCCGAAATATTCCGCTATCATCATGAAAAATTTCGGCAGAGACATGATACTGCTAGCAGTAATGATAATGGTTACAATACCGAGAGGACCGAATCTCTGGCTCTTGCCGCTCTTTACTCTTTTATTCCATATAGGAATCATGATAAGTGGAGGAACGACGATCCAGAATGCCATAGCACCCAAAACTAAAAAAACTATTCCTTCCAAAACCTCCATTGTTCTCTTCTCCTTTTAGTTCTTATTCAACAAGATAAGATAATCATACCACATTTTCACTGATAAATCAAGTATGTAGGGAAACGCTGATCACACTCCCGGCTCATTTCATATCTTCGCATCACATACTGCATTATCGTCTGCCGCCTGCATATTTACCGCAGTTTATACTCCGCTGCTCTCCTTGGAAGTTTCCGCATAAGGGATATCTCCCAGATCACCAAAACGTTTTTCCAGAGCATTTCTGAACTGTTCTGTTGTCGGCGATTTCGGTTTATTTCTGAACATCAGCTGAACCATCATTATTTTGATTTTGTCTTCCATCATATTCCTTTTGCTTTTATATCATCAATTGAACTATATACGTATTTCTCCAGGTCCTGTATTATTGCGATCATGGTGTAAAACTCATTGATACAATCCATGTTTCACCGGTAAGCAGTTTTACTTCCATAAATTCATTCTCAGCTTTATTTTTCATCCTGTCACCTGATTTACCTTTCACGAAAAACGTCTTTTACTTATCAAAACACTTTCCTGGCTTCATTATATGATTATCAAAGCAAAGAAGCTGCCTTCCCTGTTTCTTCAAACAAAACCGGAGTAACCAGCGGATATGTGAGCTCATCCGGAAGCTTATCAAAAAACTTAACCTCTGCCATTTCGCTTTCAGGCAGTTCGCCCAGAGTTTTAACAACAGCAGCAAACACTACTCCATTAGCATTACCTGCATCACACCACGCATTGTAGTCGCATACAGGTATTATTTCAGCATCTGTTACACCGCTCTCCTCATACAGCTCTCTCTTTGCTGCTTCCATAGGTGTTTCACCGGCTTCTATATGTCCGCCCTGAGTTTCCCATGTTGTTCTCTTACTGTGACGGCTAAGCATGTACCTGCCTTCATAATACGAGCAGATTACAACGTATTTGTATTTATCAAATGACCCCAGCGGAAATGTCCTGCGCTGCAGTGTTGGTCTGAGTTCTTCTGTGTATTTTACTGGCATATGTTTTCCTTTCATTTTATGTATTGGTTTCTCGTGAATATCAATTATACTTTTCCCGGCATGTTTTTTAAAAGCGGCAGAAGCCTCTTATAGATTATACTTGTATCTTCACTTGAAAAAACTTTCATAATCCTGTTATTAACCTGCAATTTACTTTCTGACTGAAGCACGGCCTGAATTATGTGCTCTTTATGCTGTATGTACTCTGGCTCTTTAAAATTCTGCCCGAAAAATGATCTTACCTGTGCTTCCCTTTCTATGTTTTCAGGTAAATATTATGAAGACTTATTATTAAGTAAAGGACGACGCTTATCATTTGAGCCACTTTTAATCGTTATCGTTTCGCCTTCGAGAAATTTACTTTTCAGTTCGTCATTGGCAAAAATCACATTGATTGCTTCTGTCATTAATTTTGCGGGATTATTATCTGGTTCATCCTTAATCCGCCAGTCACTGCCCGATTTCTTCAGTTTCTCATTTAAAACATTAACAATTACATTAGAACCCATTATTCGTGGATCCGAATTAACATACTGATTCTGAGTAATTGCAGCTATCTTAAAATCAAATCTCTCTTTATAGTTATTATAATACCAGGATGCACAATCACATATTGTCTCGCATAGATAGGTAACATCAATAATCAGTACGCGATAAGTAACCAATGAAGACTCAACATAGGTTGACACTCTACATAGTCCTGTTCCGTCACCAAGTACAAGGATAAATTTATCAAGAGCATTACTCTCATTCTTTACTTTTGAAACATCAATATTGATATAACCGGAATGCAAGAACTGATTTCTCAGGTTATATAATAATTCACCGTTTAAATCAGTAACAGGTGGTTCTGTTTTTAGAATTACTCCCATGTATTTATCAACCCAGTCTATATAGCGTCTGGTAACTGATGTTTCTTCAGGATATTCTGCCGCACCGCACATATCCGGCAGTGCCAGTGCAAGGGCAAGTGCAGAAAAATAGTTCTTGTTTTTCAGAGAATTCGTAATATCTTTTATGTAGACATTAATCATTAGTAAGCCCCCGTTCAATGAAAATAACAATGCTTTTATTATGGATTATTCATTGCTGCTTTTAAAGTATCATGAATCATTGCTTTTCAGAAATTCATTATAAACTATCATATTCAGCTGACTGGATATTTCGCTAGATATACTGCAAAGGGAAAACCTTAAAGAGGGGAAGAACGACTAAACCGCAGCAAAAGCAGAGGCATATGTTTTACCTGTACCCGTTGCTGAAATAAGCAAAGCTCTGTCTTCACCGTTTTCAATGATCTTTTTCAGATTCGTAATGAAATTTGTCTGCATTGAATTCGGCTTAAGTTTATGCTGATCAAGTGAAATTACATTTTTATAATACGAAATAGCCTGCTGATGTTTTATGATCGCATACTGTGTTTCATACGGTTCAATAAAGTCATTATAATCAGCGGCAGAATCTGAATTCCAGAATGATTCAAACTCATCAAGAATCTGCTTTGCCATTTCACCGTTTTCGGTTGAAACAAATCTTGTATTCCATTCATGATTTGTCGTAAGCGCAGTTCTTGTCATATTTGAGCTGCCGATAATTATACGGTACAGATCGTCTATACCCTTTGGTATGAAAGCCTTCAATCGCCCGTACATCAAACATTTTCAGCTGAATATTTTTCAGTTCATGAAGCTTTTTCAGAGCAGCTGGTTCACTGAAGTTAAGAAAGTTCGTAGTAAGAATACGTCCCTTAACACCTTTTCTTTCAAGTTCCTTCAGTGTCATCAGAAGCGGAGTAATACCACCGGTAGTAATAAACGCAACGCTTATGCAAAAGCTGTCACAGGACTTCAGTTCATCTTCAATTGTGGAAAGAACTTTCTTTCCGTTCCGGTAATCGTTTGATACAAACTGAGGTCTGTATGCAAGATTCGATTAATTTGTACTGTCTATAAAACCCGCCATTAAGTTCCTTGATTATCCCGTTTTCCAATTTCAAATCCCCCGATTAATTTTCAATAATGAAATTTTTTCTCATAAGTTACCTTCACGTCGGTTATATATTCTTATACTATGATACTATGTTATTAGAGGAAAATCAAGATTTAAGCGTTTAAAAAACGGATAACTATCTGAAACAGTTTACTATTCATGAACTATTTTTCCCAGCACAAAAAAACAACACCACTGGACCTGTTTTATTACCGTCCTGATGGTGTTGTATTGTATTATTCACATTCAGTAAATATTTCTTCTTCATGTTAGTACACTAAATCCGAAAAGTAACTTCTATACTATTGGAAATTCACTCAGCATTAATAACATATAACATCCTTTTCAACGGCTTTTATAGTATTCTCAGAAACTTTATTCATATCAAGAGTATACCTCTTATTAAGCCTAGGATTATAGATGCCTATTTTGGAAATGTTTTTATATATGTTTTGACCAGAATGTTTTCCCATTATCCAGTACATCAGAAGCTGGAGTGTATGCTCAGGTTTCGGTTCTGATTTTAATACTTTTAAATCCCATAAAGTGTCCTCGGTTAAAAAATCTCCATCTCCTGTATTAACTACAGAAGTGTAACCGCCATAAGAGCCACTCTTGGTTTCCATCATTTTTTTATAGATATCTTTATCTTTTATTACTGGATAAAAGTCAAATCCGTCTCCGATTAATGGACCGTTATCTTTCCAGAAGGCTATACTTCTTTCTGTTAAAGTTCTAATATTCTGTATTGTTGACGGATCAGGGTTAATATCATTATGAGTTAGTGCCGTTAAAGCAGCTCTCGGATGTCTATACCATATATCAAACGAAGTTAGTTTACAAGCACTAACAATCGATAAATCATCAAGTCCTTTTATTTCACTTAAATATTTTTGTGCATTCTCCTTGGCATATGGAATTTTCCCGAATTTTTCAGCAATTAAAGTACCATGTAATGAAATTTTAAATGATTCAATAAGATTTGTACCCATGCAAAAACGTGTTAAATAATCAACTGTAAGTCCTATATATGTTGCGTGAATATTTTCATGACTATTGAGAGTTTTCCCGTCTTTAAGATTGATTACTTCAAATGCCGACGGATTTATATATCCGCCTATTGGCTGAGTAATACTGTTTATTCTACCAGTTACACTGCTCATTTTTTATCCTCCTATTAGTGTTCAAAAGCTTTATTCGTAAATGTTTCAAATAAATATCTTAATAATTTAATTATGCCATATTTGATGTGTTATTATCATGCCGATAAATGAATCATATTACTCGTCATCATCTGATTTGTCATAACCACTGCAATCAAATCTATGATTACAAAAATCACATATACAAGCATCTTCAGTAAATATACCAGTCTGCCAGCACAATTCACAGTAATCAATATTCATGACATCCACCTCTCTTTCTTAAATGTTTTTTCACAGGTATAAATATTACTTTTATTCTTCACTCACTCTCAAAGCAAATTTCTTTTCCTGTCATTAACCTTTTGAATTTCATTTTTCAGAACTGCATATTCAGAAAGTGCTTTCTGATATTCTTTAGCAATTTGATTCTGCTTTTCTAAAGAAGTTAATGGAATAATTACTTTTTTAATCGCATCCATAGAAATGCTTTTAGACGTAGAACCGCCGGCAGCATATTGAATTGCTGCTTCTCCTGCTTCACTATCAAAATAAGCCTGAACATAATACGGATTAACTTTGTTTTCATCAAACTCAATAACAAACAAATTTCCTGAAGCCATTACCGGCTTATCCTTTTCATTATTATAAATAGCTGTTTTAAATGTAGGTGCAGCCATTTTCGAAATAACCATATGATTTTTACTGATTATATGATTTTTCAAATAATCATCCGGAACAGTAATGCATTCCTGATCTTTTCCGAATTCAATCAAACCGTTCGAAATATTTGGAAGACTTATACTGTATGTATTTACAGCATTATCAGGTGTAACCAGAGCACTTACATTTAACTGAGATCCTCTTTTAATGCTTTTTATTATTGTTGCTAATGGTACACCATTTTCTATTTCAGGTTGCTCAAGATAATGTGACGCAAGTAAGTTGTAATCATGATCATACATTTCTTGCAGGGTAATATCATATGAATTTTTGTTAGGATTACAAAGCATTTCGATTATTTCTTTATATTTTTTTAAATCACTGTTTTGAGCATTTACGAGTCTTACCGAAGTATTGTTATGACTTAATATCAATAACGTTGCTGGGATATTCTTTTCTGTGTAAAGCGATGCTGGCAAATTGATTACGCTTTCAATAAAACCATTTTCTAAAAAGAATTTTCTCATATAATAATCTGGCTTATTATATGCTGATACATTATTTACAATTACTACCGCTCTGCCTGTATCTTTCAGATAGTAAACTGCTTCAGCAACACGTACCCAGTCATAAGAGCATTTGGATACCACGGAAGATTCCAGGTGAAATTTGTTTTGTATATCTTCCCGGATTTTATTTGATGGTTGTCCGCTTAAGTCCAGGGGGTAGTTAGAAATAATCTTATCATATTTTTCAGAATAATGATAATCAATCGGATTATCAACTATAAAATTGTAACTACCATTTAATGAAGAAGTTTTGAGTATAGAAATATCTTTACTGTTGTATTTTGAATCTATTCCGATATATTTATTAAATAAGATCCTTTTACGTTTAATGCAAACAGGAAGCGAAGCATAACCACAAAATACTTCAAGAATATTATCATTCTTGTCGATATGAAGAAGTTCAGCAACAAGATGATAAAATGCTTCCTGTGGTTTTGTTTCAAAACACTCATCAACCAGAACTTCTAAAACTTCATTTCCATATTTGCCCACAATACTTAGCACAAAACTCCAGTGGTCATTAAGAGTCCTTGAAATTACTTCAGTAGCAGCTTGATTGAAGTCTGCGTAATTTAGGAAAGACACAAGAGAATCGCGAAATATTTCCCGTTTTTTCTGCATTTTCAGAACAACTGTTAGCGTGCATTCAATAGCAAGTTCTTCATTCTTCACTTTGAACTGATAATAATCATGAAGTTCATTGATAGCTTTATAATACTGGTCGACGAACTCATATTTGTCCATAGTTTTCTTCCTTTCATGTATAAATTAAATCTTAACTCTGTATCAATAATAGCACACTTACCTTGAAACGTCAATACCTGTAAGCTCTTACCTACAGAATAATCGTTATCTAATATATTTTAAACACTATTGTCAAACGCTTTTTGTGCTCTTATAACAAATAAAACTCCTGGCACAAATCATGTCAGGAGAAATAGCATTTTATTTAGAATTACTTGTGATAAATCAAAAATCTTTCCGGATTGTATTTATAATTTTTTACAAAATCAAGATCTGCATCCCATTTGCTGCAAGCCGACATATTTCGCGGCTTGTTTTTATTAATGCCTATTAACATCGTAAATAGATTTATTACCGCTTCCTGCTTCATGATATTCATATCAATAATGTCACTTAAAAGAAGCTGCCTTTCTTTTGCATCCATACCACTATTTTTAGAAACACTGTAACCGAACTCATGCAGCAAAGATTCTTCATTCAGCAAGCTTCCGTTAAAGTGTTCACTTCGTTCTTTTAAGCATACAATTTTCAAGCCTGGATTTCCGTATTTCTTAACAAAATCTCTGTACAAGCCAGCAGATATATAACATTCATTGCTTTTGATATAACGGGTAGCATGCTGGATTTCATAGCATTGTGTGAAAGGAGAAAACAGAAGAACATCGACTAATTCTTTTTCAGGCGGATACGTATCATCTCTGATGCTAGCGAGCAATCCACCGTTTTCCCCTATCTCTATTGTACGTATGATTCTATCCATCGGAGTGTATTCTTTTACAGAATAGTAGGTACCATAGTACTTTACGATACTGTGTCCTGATTTGAATATCTGCGTTAATAGTAAGCGTACTTCCTGGCTGTGATAATCGCAAAGATATACTGACTCATTGACTTTTGCCGTGCGTTTTCCAATGATAAAACGTTCTTCCTGCATTGTCTTATGGTTCATCAAAACAAGAATCGGAAAGGATATTTTTTCACTGTTTGATGAAAGACTCATCAGCACACCCCCTGTTCATACATCTAAAGATCTTTCCAGTTTAATTTACTGTAAATTTGAATCCAGCTTCATTTTATCATACTGAGCAAGCTGAACAGCGCATTTCTCTGCACTTGCATAACCGAAATACTTTACAGGTATCTTCTTTGATCTGACTATCTCCATGATCTTACTGTACTTGTTATGCGGCATAGCGTTCGTCTGCATCCATACAACATCAGCATTTCTTATAAGATTAACATCGGGAGTGTCATAAGGATCGATAAACTTAACATTAGGAAGCAGTTTTACGATTACTTTCAGCCAGGTAGCATGCCCGCCATAAACCACTACTCTTTCAGCTGTTCTGTACGGGAATGATATACCTGTTTCTTCAGTATCAGAATCACTTTCACTGTCATTCTGAAGTTTGTAAATCAGTTCACGAAGTTCATACAGTTCTTTACTTTCCTCTGAAGACTGTTCCTTCATTTTTCTGATTGTTTCATTAAGCTTTTCGACTTCTTTTCCGGATGAGTACAGTTTACTGTTAAGGTTTTCAATTTCTTTGTTCTTAAGTTCAATTATCTCGCTGAGTTCCTTTACGGTAAGTTCTTTTTTCTCTTCAGCTTTCTGTGCATTGATCTTTTCTTCCGTGTACTGAACATTAAAAAAATCATACTTGTCAGCTGCAGATCGAATCAGCCCTTTATAAAAACGGAAAAGTTCAGCTTCTTCAGGGTTAAATCCTGAATCAATAAAAGCTTCGGCAGATTCAAATTTGCTGCCTTGAAATCTTGGCGGAACAACATGTGAATCTGAATAAATAATCTGGGCAATGTTACGCGGCATCAGTTTATCAGGTTGAACCTCCAAATCAACACGATGCCATACATAAGCGTCAGTATATTTTAAAGCGTAGTCACCTTCATAGTTCTTGTCATCATCATAAATTTCATTAGCTTCAGATATGTTTTTACCATTCTTTTTTTCAGAAGATTCTGTGCAAAAAGATTCTTCCAGAATATCGTACATTTCATCGTTCTGCAATGCAAACCACGGGAAAAGTTGCGAAGCATATCCGCATATACAATCCGGAACCTGAGGAATCCAGGCAAGATCATCGCCGATATCAATGAGATAAAGAAAAGCAAATATAATTTCGTAAGGATTGTTAATACCAAATTCTCTTACACGTTTTTCTTCTGTCTTCTGAATAACTAAAGCCATCGCTGCAACAATTTCATAGCATGATTTTATTCGCTGATACTTAAGTCTGTCCAGTTCTCCGCAATAACCGTCAATTTTAGCATTGATCCGTGATGTTTCGTCTTCTTCAAACTTATCATAATCGTCATCATCTGAAAATAAATTTTCAGGCTTGTAAAAAAGAATACTGTTACGGACAATGTCGTTATCTGGTTTACTGCTGATTTGTTCAAGAACAGCAATTTCCTTTTTTATTTTCTGAATTAATACCTGGCTTTTTTGTTTACACTCCTCAATCTTTTCCAGTATGATATCAAAGAATTCAAAACTGAAATCATATATTCTTTGTACTGCACGTTCTATTATTTCCGGACGGATAAAAGAGATCAACGCATAATATCTCTCGCTGTCAGATAATTTTTCCGCGTCCATATAGTATTCTTCTGAAAGGCGAATATAATCTTCATCATCAGCAACATTTTTTATATAACTTCCATATTCACAGAATCCGGATTTCTCAGGAGTTATTGCAACCGTTTCAGGTGTCCAGAATGTTTCTGAAGAACCGTGACGATGTCTTATCAGATACATTACCCCTTTTATAACATCATTTGAGAAAACCGCATCCTGGAATCTGTCAGGAAGCTTAACACAGCTGACTCTTTCATCATGAGGAATGAAGTAAACTGCACGGTTATAGTTATTTGATTTAAGGATTGAATCCAGTATAAAGATTACAGCAGCCAAAGTTAAATCACATTGTCTGTCTATGGTTTCAGGATTTCTTGTCAGTGTAGATGAAAAGAATCCGCATAATTCCCTCTCAATACTAAAGTCCGGATACTTGTTTTCAAACTTTTCAGTAATCCTAATCAGAATTTCCAGTTCCGCTTTGATTTTTCTGTTTCGGTAAGGAGCGTCGAGTTTCATATCCTTGTATTTTTCAAACCATCGCTCATCAGGACAGTTTTGCTGATATTCCTTCCGCTTTTTTTCCGACTGCTCATCATAAACCGCACTGCATATAGATTTGATTTTTTCTCTGTATCCAGGTTTGGAACGATCAAATTTTTCCGGGGCATTCATCTTTTCAACCTGTTTGTAAAATGCCTCATAAATACTGCTGCTGTTTTTTAGTACTTCTGGTTTATTTCGTTTTTTACGTGGCATAGCTATCACTACTTTCAGATTCTATAATTTTTCACGATAATAGAAATTTCAATTGGCCATACTGTATGGTTTAAAGATGGAAAAAATAAACTACCCCAATAATAGTAAGACCCGTTATAACCTCAACATAATAAGAAACATAATCGAATATTTTCCACGCGTCATCAAATTTATCTGTAATAACATCTCTTATAAACCATAACGGAGTAAGAACTAATCCCAATATTTCTTCAGCCAAATGTGCAAACATAATAACAACTACGTTATCAGACTGGAATGTTAAACCTTCACCCTTATCAAAATATTTTGTACAAACAGCACCTATAATCGAGATTAAAAGGAAGAAGAATAACGCGCAACCGAAAAACAAGAAATATATTAAATGCGGCCTCCCTATAACCATGACTATTACTGATGTGATAAGTGTATAAAGCGCTATTTCATGTATTTTTCCTAAATACTCCATATATATACCCCCTATAATCATATTCTACAAAACGAGCATCGTTTTATGCTTCAATTATATCATGTTGGATATATTTTTTCAATATATTTCTGTCATTTAATGCAATTTGCACAATCTTTTTTTGCTGGCTAGTAAATTGCAATGTTTTCACAAAATGAATTCATACGCAAACAGTTCGTAAAAGCTGATCACAACATGCACATCATTGTAGATATGGACGATTATAGTTCAGATTAGCAATAGGTTATATAGCACATTTAACGTTTTCCGTTCGTATGTCTTGACATACGTTCGCGCAAATGATAAAATACAAGCTGGAGTTAAAAGGAAAGAAATTTCATATAGACGATCGTATAGCCATATGCTTATAGTGATTTTATCGTCTACACTATTCCCAAGGAGAATTACACATGGAACACATGGAAATAAAAGATCGTATTATTGAATTAAGGAAACAGCGTGATTTAACCCAAGCTGAAACAGCAGTAAAAGCTGGCATAAGTATACGAGCATATCAAAATTACGAATCAGGTCGAAAACCTAAAAATGAATACTTAAAGAAAATTGCTGATGCTCTTGATGTTCCAGAAGAAGCTCTACTTTCTGACGAAGCTTTTAACAAGTACTGGAAGGAATATAACAAAAATAAACTTATAAAAAACACTTTCACAGCAGGTTCTGCCGGATTGATAGGTACTTTAGGATTAGGAGCATTATCTACTGGAATAGCGACTACCAGTATACTTACATCAGTCGGATTAGTAGCTCTTGCGCCCATAATTCCTATAGCAGGAATCGCCACTAGTATATTGTTTACTAAAAAGAAAGAAGATACTCGTTTGTTATATCAATTAATATCACGCTTTCAAATAGTAACAGACAACTTTAATCAACGCTTTTCAAATAATCAAAATGCATATGAGCAACTTGCTATTAAAACGCAGCAAGAAGATGCTACTGACGAAGATTTTGAAAATTTTTTTCATGCTCGTGAATACTATTCATTCCTGCAAGATTACGGAAGCCTATTAAAGCGCAAAGAACTGTATATTTCTAATTTGATTGATGAAATAAAGGCTCATCCTGGAAAACGGACACAATTACTTGAGAAATTAATTGAAGTAATTGAAGACATTGAAAATCAGGAAAAAGAATACTTAGATATGTTTTCTAAAATGAAGGAAAAATACGAAAACAAGTAAATATTATATTTAATAATACATAGTTTTTGTTACAGGAGGTTTATTGTATATGAGCTTAATTCTATGTCCTGAATGTGGCACAAAAATATCAGATAAAGCGACACAATGTCCTCATTGTGGCTTTCAAAGTGCTGATCCATCTCGACCTATCAGTGAACAAGACATGTTCGAGTGCTTACCAACATTTGAATACGAAATTGACGGCTGGAAGGCTAATCATGAAGATTTGTGTTTAATTTCCTACGAAGATAACAAGAGTTTTATTAGTCAGTTCGGAAACTGGAATAAAATCAAGAAAGAACTACCCACTATAGCAGAAGCAATTTCTTCAATGGCTCAAAAAGAAAATATAATGATTGCTAAAATGGATCCCTATGTTAAAGATCTTATAGCCAAGGGAGTATATCGATTCAGCATCGATAAAAACGGTGAGATACTTCCTGTCATTCGTAACGGAAAGGAATTTGTTAAACAAGTCAGATTAGAAAATATGACTTTAACTCCAAACCTTACTCGTTCTCTTAATAATCTATCCGTTCATGCTTCCATGGCTCAAATTCTTGATGAACTCGAATACATCGGAGATGCTATCCGTGGAATTCATATCGAATTACAAAATGACAGATTAGCAAAGGCAGACACTGCTAGAGATAAACTGAAACAGGCAAGAAGAATTCAAGACTCTAAATTACGAGAAAACGCATTACTGGGCGTTGTAGGAACTGCTACTGAAGCCAAGAGAATACTTATGCGCAATTTCTCGCAAAACCTTCTATACATTCAAGAACATTCAAATCAAAGCATGTTAAAGTTAAAGGGACGGAAAAACGAATCCCCTACTAAAGCTGCAGACGCTCTCCAGGCTCTTGTCGCTATAACAAATGCGGTTCAGACTGAATGTGAAGGCTATGCAATTCTCGGCGAATATGAACCATGTAAAGAATGTTTAGAGGAATTCAAATCGTTTATTCTGGAAAACAAACTGCATGAAAGAGACACTCTGCTTTTACTAAACGAAAACACCGCTGCCAAGAAAATTGATGTTGTTGATAAGTTCGGTGATATATCAAGGAAAATTACTGCTTTTGATACATCATCGAAGATAGAATATCACTTAAATGATCTTTTAAACACCGACGATTAAAAAGGAGATGATTATGATGAATGAAAACCAGGAGACCCGTTACTGTAAAAAATGCGGATGTGAGCTTATGAGTACAAACAAGAAAAAACTGTGCGAGAATTGCAGACGAAACCGTATCAATAATATAAAAAACTGGGGTTTAGGTATTACAGGAACAGTTGGTATGGCTATTTTTTATTGTTGGAAAAATGATAAGTTCAAAAAGAAATAGCGAAAGAATCAACCAATGATTTTCCAGTATTTTTTTAACAGGAGGAATTAATATAGACAATTACTACGTTATCTTCAGATATCTTATTATCCGCGGACCGATAAGTCGTGAAGATGCAAATGAATTTGCTAAAAAAGTAAGAGCTGCTTCACTGGAACGCAGACTAAGGAATTCGGGGATAGATCCACACAATTGTACTGCAGAACAGCGTGATTTATTGAAAGCTATTATTGCTTCTAATAAAACTGATTTTAAAGTTTTACAGGAAAAACAGTGTATTGAAGAGTATCCGGATTCATTTGAATACTTCATTGTACGAGATGTATTTACTCGCTAACTAAAAAACAGCGCTGACTCTGACGTAGCTAATCTACTATCAGAATCAGCGCTGTTTCACTAAAATAACACACAAACCATTGACGTATAATAATATTTATTGTATAATTTTTCTATAAGGATAATACGCCAGAACAATCGAAAGATCATGACACAAAACTACAGAGACAGTGGGAAAGGGATAAATAATATGTTTCAATGTCCAATATGCAGCAAGCAGCTAGAAGATATGGATGTTCCTGAATTTTATTGTAAATATTGCGGAAATAAAATAGTAAGAGATGTTTTACCACCAAACGCCCGAAACCGGGGAATCATTAGTTTAAGCAAAGATCCTGCACAAAATATACCGCAAGTTGTTCAGGCATCAAATAACGCAATCAGCGCTTCATCTTCTCAGTCTGACAATATCGTTCCGTATATTAATCAAACTAACACCATTAAGAACAGTATTTCTTTACCCGGTTTTTTAACAGTGAGTACAAGTTTCATAATATTAGGAACCTTAATATATAATTTAAATGAAGTCGTAAGTCCGGCACTCATTTCTCTGGGAGCAATAGGTTTGTTTTCAAGCATTTTTATAGCTATGAAAAATGCATCTGATAAAGAAGAACTAAAATTACAGATGACTGTTGATCAGATACTGATCGACATCAAAAATCATGATTACCTATCTGCCAAGCTTAAGGCTGATACTCTCCATTATAGTGGCAGCTGGTCATTCAAAATCGCCAGGAAATGGAACAAAACAAGAGAATTAATAATGAACCACATTAGTGAATCAGAGCAAAAAAACAATGATTAATGACAATCGCCGCATCTCAGTTTGAACGTTAATTCAAAGAGAAGCGGCGTTTTCTCATATGTTATCTTCACGCCGTTTATATTTTCTTATACAGACTTATATGCTTATCCAGATCTTTATACCCGTTTTTATGATAAAAACAATAAGACGGCATATCATTATCAGTCTGCAGAAAAATACCGGCCAAACCTTTTTCACGGGCACTTTGTTCGATAAGTTCAAGAAATTCTGATCCTATCTCCTGCCCCTGATACGAAGGAGCTATGCACAGTTCTTCGATATTATAGTTTGTACCTTCCCACCAGTGACTGATTTTTCCGACAGACATACCCACGAGTTCACCATCGATCATCAATCCGTAGTTCAGTGCATTATATCCTTTTGAAATATCTTTCATGTATTCATTAAGCTGGTTCGTATCACTCCAGTCGTCATTCCACGGTTTCCCGGAAAAAGCTGCTCTGTACAGATCTGCCATCTGTGAAAGATACGATTCATTCAGTTCTATCAGTGTTAAGTTTTCCATTGTTACCTCTGCGTTTTATTAATATTCCTTTTTTATCTCTGCTATCTTATGTACGCCTGCGGCGTGCTATTATAATTGCTGCGCAGAAGCCACCTTCTTCGACAATACTTTTTTCCAGATTATATATCTTATCATACAGGCAATGCCGACTATTGTCAAGGTCTGTTTATAAGTCTGTTAAAAAAGTCCTGAATACAGCAAAACCAGCATATCTTACCCGCGTAAATACGTGGTTTCAGATATGCCGGTTTCTTTGTACATACTATGGTTTAATTAAGAAAATCAAGGTCGGATTCATCTACAGGTTCAAACGGAGGAAGTCCTTTGCCTTCTTCGTCAAATACGCACTTGAAACAGTTATCAAGTGCAGACTGTCTGAATTCATCCTTTGAGGCCGGAGACTCTGCATTTTCGCCGTAGCCTATATCTGTTATTTTGAATATGTAGCGTCCGTTATCGTAATCTTTATGTTTAATGTCGCTCTTCATCCATACACCTGTTTCGGTATCGATGGTAACTGTATATTCACAGGTGACGAGATCGTTTTGTTCTCCAAGCTCCGGATGGTATTCAATGTTTACAGGGATTACTGATACTCCGCTTATTACCGCACATTTTCTGCCGAGGTATTCTTCTGTACCGGTAATTTCCCAGTTATCAAAGTTTTCAAACAGCCTTTTTCCGAGCTCTGTTCTGATGCTGAATTCATAATCCAGTGAATCGGTATCTTTGACGGATAACATTTTTCTTTTGTTGAATATATCACCATCATCGAAAATATCATGTGCACCGATTCCTGCGTCTTTTCCATTACATATATATGTTATCCCGTCATCCTTACTTATGACGCTTCCGTCAGCTCTGAAATAAGTACTGCTGTCTGTTCCCGACGCCACTTTCTGAGTACTGTCAATATTTATTTTTCCGATGTTTTCATCGTAACAGCCGGTTTCATATTCCGTTCTCATATTATAAGAATATGACAGCCTGTCAAAATTCTCCGGCCTGCAGTCTGCGATCTTTGAGAACAACTGTTCCTTCGTCACTTCAACCTGAGCATCTTCCTGTACGGCATCCGTTTCACCTGCTGCACCGTCAGATTCAGTTACGAAAGCATTCATATCTTCTGGTATTTCAGCAAACGGCACTGTACCGATGTTGTTTTTAAGTGCGGTCATTCCGCCGCCAATCACACCGCCTGCAAGAGCAATACTCAGTACAGCAGCCGGAACCATCTTCCACAGACTACGGCGTTCAGATTCTCTGACTTCACATGTGATCATATTATCGCTGCCGCTCATACGTTCCTTTAATTTGTTGTACATTTCATCTTTATGATTTGGTTCTGCCTGAGGATATTCTGAAGTCAGTCTTTCAAGAGTCATTTCATCAGCATTTCTTAACATATTAATTATTCTCCTTTTGTCTTTCATACTTATGCACTCCTATCAACAAAAATCTGCGAGAATATTTTTAAGTTTTTTCATTGCACGGCTTGTTCTTGCACGTACCGCAATCGGTGAAAGCCCCACTATCTTTCCAATCTCTGACGACTTTCTGTCGTAGAAGTATTTCTGGATTATGATTATGGAGTCCGGTTCGCCGAGCGCCTTTACCGCATTTATCAGTGCCTCGGAAACATTCCTGTTTTCAGCCGTATGCTCTACATTCGTGCCGGAAACGATCTCACCGAAATCATCACTGTCAATGGAAACAGTATTAAAGGATTTTCTGTTTGATTTTCTCATCAAATTTATTGAATTCCTTTTGGCAACCGTTCCTATGTAAGCTTTCAGCGAGCCGCCGTTTTCAGGATCGTAGTTCAGCATAACATCTGCAAATGTATCGATGACACATTCTTCTATATCGCTCATGGATACAGTTCCGCGAAGAATGCGTAATGTGACAGCATATACATAATTGTAGTACTGATCGAATACAGCACGATGGCCTTCATCAGGTGAATGCTTCAGCATGTCATTAAGTTCGCTTTCGGTCATACCTTACTCCTGTCATATTTTTTTCTGAGACTGTGCAGTGTGATGTATGTCACACCGACATTCGTAAAACAGATCTGCTTTCATTATATACATACAATCCATGTGCTGATAGTGTGACACGATTTTCAAAATATTTTTTCATCATACCCTCTGAACGCACAATTCTGAAAGATACGCAAAGGCAATGGCCGCCTCACCAGGCGGCCATTGTTATTATATTTTTTCATCACGGGTGATGAAAAACATCTTTTATTGCGATTTACGGACTTCAATCTGATATTGCGTAAAATATACATTAACAGGCGTATACTGAATATCATAAACAGGTTTCAAAGCATTTCTGAAATTTTCGGGATCATCAGAATAAAGTTTCAGCATTTCTTCTGAATAACCTGTTGTAACGTTAATTCCTGAACTAACAATGTCTTCTGTAACCAATGAACACTCTGCCTCCGGACAAAGGATCTGATATATAATTCCGCTATCAAGTAAAACGCATAGATGATGCAGCCTTGTTAAACGATTATCCTTTTCTATTTTATCATACGCAGTGAACACCCATACTATTGATGAGACAGGAATAACAAAAATACCGTTACCGGAAAACACTATTTTCCTGCTGACTGATAAAACATCTGAATGAACCATATATACATTACTTTCTGCAAAATCATCTTCTGCTTCTGTTTTATTAAATCCTAATTTCTGATATTCATCAATAACAAACTCGTAAATTTTACCCGCATGGCAACGAAACAATGAAACTATGCCAAACGCACCAATCGCAAGAAGAAAGACACCCAGATAATAACCTTCATTAAACACAAATAATAATCCCGCTGCGAGAAACAACAGATTTAAAGCTCCGGCTTTTACATTTGGTTTGAAGCATAGATAATACCTGAGACTTCTGTGTTTCCGGGCTTTTTTCATCAGTTCATTTTTTCTGAATTCCAGATCTTTCTGATGCTCCTTATATAGTTTACTTTCAGTATTATCATAATTATTATCCTTTTTATCCATTAAGGACGGCTGACGCAAAAAATAAATTCCACCTATTAAAAAGGCGACGAAAACACCTATTCCAAATGCAAGCATAAAAGGCTCATCATTATCTAATGAATTTACAATAGAAATTAAAGCAAACACTGCTCCGATACTAACTGAAATAATAAAATTGATTAGTGCTTTCTTTTTTCGTAGCTTATTAAATTCTTCTTTGTTATAATGTCTAAGCATATTTTTCTCCATTTAATATAACAGATCAACTGTTATTCTTAGTGAATTACTGATTTTACAGGAAATACTGCTTCGCTACATTTCCGAATTATAGTACGCCTTCGGCGTGCTATTATAATTGCTGCGAAGCAGCCACCTTTTCCTCTGTATTCTGATCAACGGAACTTATATTTTACTTTACCTTGTCCTGTTACGGTTCTTCAATGACCTGTTTTGATGTTTCCCATCTGATGTGGGTATATCTGTTCTTCAGTTCATTAGACTCATTCAGAAGAAGATTTCTAAGGAATAATTCAAGATACTTCGTCGTTTCTCTGATACCTTTCGGGAGATCATTATAATTTGCTCTCACAAGTGAATTTCTGAAATACCATGCATTCTCTGCAAAAATATCATTGGTTACATCAAATCCCATAGTTCTCAGGTATTTAATGAAAAAGACCGCCGTAGTCCTTGTATTACCTTCACCAAAAGCATGGATCTGCCATAAACCAGCTACAAACTTTGCAAGATGAGAGATTATTGCAGAAACGTTATCCATTCTGTACTCATATTCTTTTTCCTGCCGAAGATCATATTCGAGCATTTCCTTTATTTCAAGGGAATTTCCATAATGAACAGATGCTCCATCCAGCACCCACTCTTTCTTGGAAATATTATAATCTCTGATCTTTCCGGCATGAGAATATAAGCCTTCAAACAGTCTTCTGTGGATTCCCGTATACTGTGGAACTGAAAAAGTAAATGCATCCTCTGATAGAATCGCTGCGATCCGGACAGAAACAATATCGGCCTCTTTAGTACGTTCATTGCTTTTAGCCTCAGATTTCTCATAATAACTTTCAATAAGTTTTCCTGCTTCATTTATTGTTATCTGTCCGTCTATATTTTTCTGAGCTGTCTTTTTAAGATAATCAGATGTTTCAAGACCATCAACAGCCTGAAGTCCCATAGCAGTGTACCAGGCATATCCAAGTTCCCGCTTATCCGGCTCTGTCTGTCTGACATATTCCTCAAAAGGATCTCTTTTTATATCATCATTCATAATACGTTACCTTTCTGAATTGTGACAACACTGTTGTCACAATCATCATATAGTACGCCTTCGGCGTGCTATTATAATTGCTGCGAAGCAGCCACCTTTTTTCAGAACGCTGCTCCGAACACCTTATTATGCCGAAAGCTTTACAGCTTTTTTATATATTCCGTTAAAAGATACAGTGGAACATTAGTCATCCATTCTTCTTTTCTATAAGCAGACATTGAAGTGCGTATAGCTTTGTCCGGAGAATATTTACTGCAGTAAGCTCTGAGACTTTTGGCTTTCAGGTTTTCTTCTGCTTTTACTTCCAGAGGGATTATCTGATTACCGTTCTGTATTACAAAATCTATTTCGCCGTCTGAATTTTCCGTGGAGTAATAGTAAAGCAGGAAGTCTGCTGCTCTCAGCTCCTGGGCAACAAACTGCTCTGTAAGGGCACCCTTGAATTCTGTGAAAATACGGTTTCCGTCTATAACTGAAACTGCAGGAAGATCAGATTTTGCACCTAACAATCCGACGTCAGACATATATATTTTAAATACAGACTGATCCATATATGCAATAAGAGGCATAAACGGTTTGCTGATACGGATACTTTTGTTTATCAGCCCGTAATCAGTCAGCCATTGTATTGCAAGTTCGAAGTCTTTAGCTCTTGATCCTTTTCTGACAACACCGTAAATGAATTTTCTGTTTTCCTTTGCCAGCTGTGACGGGATCGAGTTCCAGACCATTTGTATTCTCGGGATCTGATCTTCCGGAGCGTGTTTTGAAAAATCATTTTCGTAGTAAAGTAAAAGATCCTTCTGGATCTCCCTTACCTTGATGAGATCATCTGTATCTATATATGTCTTAACGGCTTCAGGCATTCCGCCGACATAATAATACTTTTTAAGAAGCAGTTTGAGTTTTTCTGAAAACGGTGATACAGTACTGAAATCCTCACCGGATATAAGTTCATGTAATCCTGAATTTCCTGAGGCTTCGAGAAATTCTGCAAATGTCATAGGGTACAGTGTCATAAACTCTGTTTTGCCGACAGGGAACGACGTCCCTTGGTGCAGAGCTATTCCTAAAAGCGAACCTGCAGCCATAACGTAATATTCAGGAGCGTCTTCACAAAAATACTTAAGACTGCCAAGTGCTTTCGGACATTCCTGTATCTCGTCAAATATGATCAGCGTATTTTCCGGATCAATGTTTGTTTCTGAAAGTATTTTAAGCGAAGAGATTATCCTTGGAATATTATAATCAGAATCAAATATTTGTTTTGCAACTGTATTGTTGTCAAAATTGATATACGCAACATTCTGGAATTCATTCCTGCCGAAATCCTTCATAAGCCATGTCTTGCCAACCTGTCTGGCTCCGTTGATTATTAACGGCTTTCTGCCGGATTTTTCTTTCCATTTCAGCAGCCGGGAATATGCAATTCTTTTCATGTACAGATCATCCTTACATTTTATGGAGGATTTTTTGTTCCCAACAATTCTGAGGACGAAAAAATCTCTTTATCAATATTTTTAATGACGTATTTTTTTAAATTATAACACTTTTAAGTCGGAAAGTCAATGCACACTGAATTGACGGGTATATATTTCCCGTAAACATATACAACACACGCATTTTCGTGATTTGGCCACTGAAAGTCTGTATCTCTCACCTCAGTGATTATAATACATTTGCATTTTCAATGACGAATATTGCCTCTTAATTCACATTTATAAGGACGAAAATCGCAGCTGATTCAACATTTTTCATGACGAATACTATAAACTGTTCTGTTAAATAAAAACAGGGCTCATCCTTTGAAATCGGATAAGTCCTGATAATGTTACCGGCAGCAAGCTGCCGGTATTCTATAGTACAGCCGGGCACGGCTGTACCTTTTTCAGACTGTAGCCTCTATAAGTTTCTTTCCGTGAATATTTATTTCCTTTACTCCCTGTTCCTTATCTTTATTGAAATTAAAACTCAGCATATATCCTTTTTCAAGACCAAAGTAATCTAGATACTCACATATCTGCTGTTCGCCTTCGGCATTATACCGCGGTCCCCGCCATATCTTCATTTCGATTATGAACTGTTCTCCGTGGTAATCCACGATAACATCTGTTCTCGTCTGATCTCTGGTCTGCGCCTCGATATAGTAATTTCCTGTTCCGTTGATGATTGGTTTAAGATAAAGTAAGAACAGTTCTCTTCCGTCCTTTTCCTTAAAACGCTCTTCCAGCTTTCCGAATACCTCTGTGAATGTCTTTATAAAGCCTTCCAGCACCGCTGTCATATTGAGTTTTCCGCTCCCTGTAAAGCGGTTCTTTTCGAGTGCTCCGTTATTGAAGAATACATTGTTGTTCATCTCTTCTTCCGACGTGAAAAGATTATAAAGACGTGTTTCAAATATACGGTTAGCTACTTTCACTTTATTATCGTCATTTCTGATCAGACCGTACATCTCCATGCATGCTATATCTTCCTGGTCAGAGATGTATGATAATGTTATGCCGTCCATAAGGATACTGCGGAGTGCTGATTTTAGCTTTGGGTACAGTTTCAGGTTTTTGGTCATCGTCTGAAACAGGGTATTATTCTCCGAAATAAGCATTTTGACAGCAGTCAGAAATCCTTCCTTCGTCCACGCTTCTGACGGAGACATTTCCCTGCATATCTTTTCATCGATCAGCTGACAGATACGGCTTACAAGGAAAGGATATCCGCTCGTCTGGTCGTGTATAAGCTTCGCAATATACGCTGTGTCCATTCCGGTATGATGATCTGTCTCGTATTCATCAAGCATTCCTTTTATTCCGCTTTCCGACAGACTCATGTCTATATCAAAATCCGCCGAGATATTCCACGGACTGTTTTCTCTGCCGTCATCGTCAGGTCTTATACTGCTTTTCAAATGTTTAACGTCGGTGACTCCTGCAAGAATAACTGAATGAAATGTTTTATATTTCGAAATTTTCTGCCTTTTAAGATAATTAGAACGAAGCTTTCCGAG
>Ga0310694_10001702_pt1 | contig 24226 bp, 24 predicted proteins | sample 174DNAGHGhighgp2_FD_203884 | JGI IMG/M metagenome (GOLD analysis project Ga0310694, IMG submission 203884) | Sheep rumen microbial communities from Palmerston North, Manawatu-Wanganui, New Zealand - 1742 DNA GHGhigh gp2 (v2) (version 2) | ecosystem: Host-associated > Mammals > Digestive system...
TTGTCTTCGGTAAACATGCAATAAAAGTTTGTGTTTTTTGTTTTTTTTGTCATTATAAAGATACAACTTTTATTGCTAATTACCAAATAACCAATTAGTTAAAATTCATCGAACTCACGTTAAAATAGTTAGGGGACAACTCAACCGAAGGATCAATTTTCAGATTTTTGAGTTTCTTGCAGTTACAAAACACTCTATTTTCTATTCTCTTCAACGATTTAGGAAGCGAAATCTCTGTTAACGACATACAATTATTAAACAAACTCACCTGAAGCTCCTCTATGCCTTCTGGAATATTTATTCTTTCCAATTGATAGCAGTTTCTAAAAGCCGAATATTTTATTTCTTTCATCTTCGAAGGAAGCTTCACGTTCCTTAGTGCAAGACAATTCATAAAAACTTCACATCCAATGTATTCACACCCTTCGTCAATCTCCACATTAGTTATCCTATAATTATTCTTAAACGCATAAGACGAGATGCCTTTTATGCCTGACAGATGTATCTTTCCTTTGCAGCAAGCTCCATCTACCAGCCAACCGTTGATGATAACAGGATTATCTCCTGTTTGTAACTTCTTTAAGTATGGCGTATTATGAAATGCATAACCATATATGGATATATTCTCACACGTAGGGAGGACAATCTCTTCTAATGAAACACAATCCTTAAATAAAGCTTCAGTAATATCGTCCATGTTAGCTGGCAACACGACCTTTTTAAGTGAAGTGCAACCTTCAAAAGCAGCGTAGGAGATATAGTCCACTGTATCCGGGAATACAACGCTGGTGAGTTTTGTATTGCCATAGAAGGCTCCACAAGATACATTCTTCACCTTATCAGGAATAATTAAATCACCTTCATATTCCTTACCATCAATCAAAGTATCAAGAATGATCACTAACGGGTCTTTCTCACGTAATGCCTTCAAAAACGCTGTGTTTTCAAAGACCTTTACTCTGAGGGTGATGTTATCACCCAACTCCACATCGCTCAATTTGACACAATCAGCAAAAGCTTCGTTCCAAATGTTAACCTCTTGTTTCTTAGGCAGAACGATACGTTCCAATGAAGTACATTCAAAAAATGCTTTCTCCTCAATCATTTCAAGACTTTCTGGAAAGACAACCTCCTTCAGATGCTCACAATAAGCGAAGGTCTTTTCTCCAATCTCTTTTAGACCTTCAGCAAATACAACTCTCTCAAGCGAGTGCATCAGCATAAAAACACCATCATCAATCCGTTCGACAGAGCCAGGAATGACAATACACTTTATATTTTCCTCTACTGGTCCATCTCCATGTTCGATGCTTTCAATGCCATCCTGATAAATTAAAATATCCTTATTTATGGAATATTTCATGTGGTTATTCTATTTAAGTGAAGATTTCATAAAAGCAAACTAATCTTTTTCCCAAGCCAATGCGAGAATAAAAGATTTATCAGCAAGAAGCATATACCAACCAATCCAGCCAAGACAAACGAAAGAGCATCAGCATCAATCGATGATCCATAGATAGATGTGATGCATACAAAAATAGGGAACAATATGCAGGCTGTAGCCAACCCAGGAACATAATGACGATAGATTATCGAGGCATAGATATAGGTGAAAAATCCATAATTGGGTGTTTGCAAGACAGACGTTTCCAATCCAGGAACAAATCTACGAATCAAACATCCTTGAATGATATGAACCAATAGATGCAAGGTGTATGCACAAAAAAGTCCGAAGCAAATGAGAGGATAATCCATCTGCATGCATATAGGTAAAAAGATGGCCAGCGCAATCACAATAGATTCCTCTATCACGGCAATTGTGAACGCTTTAGTATCTAACGTGAGCAGATGTTCAAACACCCATTTCAATTTAGGAAGCCGTTTCGATAAAGCAGCTGCATTTTTCAACATCCACTCACGTTGGAAGATGATTTCCTCCCCCTCATGAACGATAAAGCCTACGATAAATATAATTAATAGATAAGAAGAATCACAACAATTCATACCATAATTTTTTATTGATGAAATATTTCATAAGCGAAGAATAATACATTACAAAGATATTTTTTCCCATCATAAAAAACAACATTAATAGTAATCCATAACTGTTTAAACTTTCAATAGGGAAACCCGATAACAAATATTTATAAAATGGATATGGCTTATTGACATAAAAATATTCTATCTTTGCGAAGAGAGAGACAACCATCTCTCATAAGAATTCAGAATATATGAAAATAGGAAAGATAAATAAAATGAAGGTGATTACCCTTGCAGATAAAGGGATTACCGCAGAAGCCCCAGAAACAAACGAAACAATATTCATTTCCAACCGAGAGGTGAAAGGAAAACCCGAAGAAGGGGATGAAATATCTGTTTTTCTCTATAAAGATGCAAAAAGAGAAACCATTGCCACTATGTTTCTACCTTATGCAGTAGATGGAGAGTTTGAATTTATGACAGTGAAGAAAGTGGTTTCTGGTGGAGCACTATTGGATTGGGGAATTGACAAAGACTTGTTTTTACCCAACCGTGAACAGACCAATAAAATCAGAGAGGGAAGAGCCTACCTCGTATATGTCCACTACGATGAAAAGACAGAGCAAGTCATTGCCACGATGCATTTGGATGACTATATGTCGAAAGAATTTCCACCTTATAAAATGAATGATGAAGTAGATCTACTGATTACACGAGAAACCGAGCTTGGATATCAAGTCATCGTAGATGATAAATATTGGGGACTGATTTATCATAATGAAATATTCGAACGTGTAGATTATGCAATGCGCACAATAGGCTTCATCAAGAATGTACGGGAAGACGGAAAGATTGACGTTGCCCTTCAGAAACAAGGATATCAGATTGTTGATGAGTTAAGTGGTCAGATACTCGATGAACTAGAAGCAAACAAAGGATTTTTGCCATACAACGACAATACCGAATCAGATGTTATCTATAATAAGTTTGGATGCAGTAAAAAGAGTTTCAAGAAAACCATCGGAACATTGTATCGGCAACATGCCATAGTCATTGAAGAGAAGGGAATTCGCCTTGTCCGAAAATAAAGATTCTCCAACATTCTCATATAGGAATAACTAAAGAAAAAAAGCAATACATAAACACATCCTTTTTTATCAGTTTACTATTATTGTAGATTTATAAATTTTGTTTTATCTTTGCACAAAATATAAAAATATTATCAAGAGATGAATATTGAGAGAAAAAACATTGACGCTGTCAATGCAATCATTAAGTTACAAATTACAAAAAGTGATTATCAGGATTCCGTGGACAAGACCTTACGTACGTACAAAAAGAAGGCAAATATGCCAGGTTTCCGTCCAGGACACGTACCCGAGAGTATTATTCGAAAAATGTATGGCAAAGCCGCAATGGCTGACGAAATCAACAGAATTATTTCTGAAGCATTGTTAGGATACATCAAAGATAACGATATCCAAATCTTAGGAGAGCCTCTGCCTAACAAAACAGAACAACAACCTATTGATTTTGATCATCAAGAGGATTTTGAGTTCGTATTTGACTTAGCTATTGCACCTGATTTCAAAATTGAATTGGACAACTCAATCGAAGCACCTTATTATGACATCACTATCGATGATAAGATGACTGAGAATGCAGTAAAATCATACACTTCTCGTTTCGGAACACAAGTTCAAACAGAAATCGTAGAGGAGAACGATATTGTCAAGGGTGAGCTTGTTGAAATGCGCACTAAGACAAAAGCAAAAGAAGACGGAATTACAGTTGAAGAGGCTGTATTATATCCTAAATACATGAAAGATGCAGATCAAAAAGCATTGTTCGTAGGAGCAAAACTTAATTCTGCTGTTTCTTTCAACCCTAAGAAAGCATTCGAAAACGAAGCAGAGCTAGCTTCTTTATTAAAGGTTAAGAAAGAAGAAGCTGTAAACATAGATTCTGACTTCAAGTTCACTATCAAAGAGATATCTCATTTCCAAGAAGCAGAACTTAACCAAGAATTGTTTGACAAAGCATTGGGTGAGGGCGTAGTAAAGAGCGAAGCTGAATTCAAACAAAAGTTGAATGAGGATATGAAGAAAAGCTTGGAGCACGACTCTGATTTCAAACTTTTGATTGATACAAAAGAAGTTCTTATTAAGAAATTAGACGGAATCACATTCCCTGATGATTTCTTAAAACGTTGGGTATTGGAATCTCACGAGAAGATGACAAAAGAGCAAATCGACGAGCAATATCCTTCTATGTTGGAAGACCTTAAATGGCACCTCATCAAAGAACAAATCGCTAAGAAAAACAATATTAAGATTGAAGATGGTGATTTAACAGGCTTTGCGAAACGTGTGGCACAAGCTCAATTCGCTCAATATGGCATGGCATCTGTACCTGCTGATGTATTAGAAAACTATGCAAAAGAGATGATGAAGAACAAAGAGCATGTAAACCAGATGGTGGATCAAATCATGGATGAGAAAATCATGGCAATTGTTAAGAATACAATTAAACTTAACAAGAAGAGTGTTTCTATGGATGAGTTTAATAAATTATTTGAAAACAAGTAATTTTTGATACTTTACAATTTAAAGTCCCGAAAAAAATTTTTTTCGGGACTTTTTGTATTATTATTATTCATATTCTTGCATGGTATTATAAAAACTTTTAGTAATTTAGTATTCTGTTTTAAATTATATAAAAAGACTATTTACGAAAGATGAAAAACGATTTTAGAAACTTTGCCGTTGGCCATTTGGGAATGAATGGATTAGCATTAGATCAGTACACTGCTAGTATAACCAATAATTATATTTCTCCAAGCATTTTGGAAGAAAGACAATTAAATGTCACCCAGATGGATGTGTTTTCTCGTTTAATGATGGATAGAATTATCTTCTTAGGAACACAAATCGATGATTACACCGCCAATGTAATACAAGCTCAACTATTATATCTAGATTCCTCTGATCCAGGTAAGGATATTTCCATCTATTTGAATAGTCCTGGTGGTTCTGTATATGCAGGTTTGGGTATTTACGACACCATGCAATACATAGGATGCGACGTGGCAACAATCTGTACAGGTATGGCAGCTTCTATGGCTGCTGTATTATTGGTGGCAGGTACCAAAGGAAAACGTTCTGCTCTTCCTCACGGACGTGTGATGATTCATCAACCCATGGGAGGTGCTCAAGGACAAGCATCAGACATTGAAATAACAGCAAGAGAGATTCAAAAGCTAAAAAAAGAGCTTTATACAATTATAGCAGACCATTCTGGTAACTCGTTCGAGAAAATCGAAAAAGACTCTGACCGAGACTATTGGATGATAGCTCAAGAAGCAAAAGAATATGGTATGATTGATGAAGTTTTGGTAAAAAACAAAAAATAATTCGAACTAGAAATTTTTGAACTATGCCAAAGACAGATTCAAAATGTGACTTTTGTGGCCGTTCGTCTAAAAATGTACGGATGCTGATTGCCGGAATATCCGGAGCAAATATATGTGACGAATGTGCAGAGCAAGCCAATAATATCATAAAAGAGAATCTCCGATTTAAAGCTTCACAGGAATTAGACCTGACGGAAATTCCAAAACCTATTGAAATTCGAGCATTTCTAGATCAATATGTTATCGGACAAGAAAACGCTAAAAAAACATTGTCTGTTGCTGTATATAACCACTATAAACGACTGACTCAGGAGGTGGAAGATGATGTTGAGATCGAGAAATCGAATATAATCATGGTAGGAGCTACAGGTACGGGAAAAACCTTATTAGCTAAAACCGTAGCCAAGCTGCTGAAAGTACCATTTGCAATTGTCGATGCAACAGTTTTGACAGAAGCAGGATACGTAGGAGAGGATATCGAAAGTATATTGACAAGACTATTACAAGCCGCCGACTATGATGTAGAAAAAGCGCAAAAAGGTATTGTCTTCATCGATGAAATTGATAAAATCGCCAGAAAAGGAGATAATCCTTCCATCACACGCGATGTAAGTGGTGAAGGTGTACAACAGGGATTATTAAAGCTACTGGAGGGTTCTATAGTAAACGTACCTCCTCAAGGAGGAAGGAAACATCCCGACCAGAAGATGATTGCTGTAGATACCAAAAATATATTGTTTATATGCGGAGGTGCTTTTGATGGTATTGAACAACGGATCGCCCACAGACTGAATACAAAAGTCATGGGGTATGCCGCATCAAAACTAAAGAATGCAGTAGATATGAACAATCTGATGCAGTACATCACACCAAAAGACCTAAAGTCCTTTGGTTTAATACCTGAGATTATCGGTCGTTTACCATTATTGTGCTATTTAGAACAATTGGATCGTACTGCTTTGAGAAACATTCTAACAGAACCTAAAAATTCTATTATTAAACAATATATCAAGATCTTTAAAATGGACAATGTTGTACTTAAATTCAACGATGATGTGTTAGAATACATTGTTGATACAGCATTGGAATTTAAATTAGGTGCAAGAGGGTTGCGTTCTATCGTAGAAAATATCATGTTGGACATTATGTATGAAACACCTTCTACTGACAAGAAAAAAGTGACCATCACATTGGAATATGCAAAAGAGAGATTAAAAAATGCCAATTTTGATCGCTTAAGAGAAGCATAAAGTTTATTTAAACAGTATAGAAAAAAACAGAGCAAATATTTTTATTCTCTATTTGTTTTTGTTGTGAATTTTCTATATTTGTATTGTACAAAATTTAAATGATTTTGTGTATGAAAAAGGAAGATAAACTATTAGAACAATTGAAATTGCATTTTGGTTTTGATTCATTCAAAGGAAATCAAGAAGCAATAGTCAGGAGCGTACTTGATGGCAAAGATACATTTGTTTTAATGCCAACAGGGGGGGGTAAATCGTTATGTTACCAACTTCCTTCTCTTCTAATGGAAGGAACGGCTATTGTTATCTCTCCATTGATTGCCTTGATGAAGAACCAAGTGGATGCCATGCGTAATTTTAGTGAAGAGGATGGCGTTGCTCATTTTATCAATTCTTCCTTGAATAAAGCTGCTATCGATACTGTAAAAAAAGATGTGATGGAGGGTAAAACGAAACTTCTCTATGTAGCTCCTGAATCCTTAAATAAGGAAGAAAACATAGAATTCCTTCGTCAGATTAAAATATCTTTCTACGCAGTGGATGAAGCTCACTGTATTTCAGAATGGGGACATGACTTTCGTCCGGAGTACCGACAAATACGTCCGACCATCAATAAGATTGGTCAGAAGTCGGCCGTCATTGCTCTGACTGCAAGTGCTACACCCAAAGTACAGCATGACATACAGAAAAATCTGGAAATGAAAGATGCCAACTATTTCCGCTCTTCATTTGACCGTTCAAATCTCTATTATGAAGTCAGACCTAAAACGGAGAACATTGACAAAGAGATTGTCAAATACATCAAATCGCAAGAGGGGAAATCGGGTATTATTTATTGTTTAAGTAGGAAACAAGTCGAAGAACTATCCGCAAAGCTATGTGAGAACCACATCAAAGCAAAACCATATCACGCAGGAATGGAAAGTTCCATCCGCTCCGAAAATCAAGATGCATTCTTGATGGAAAAGATACAGGTCATCGTGGCAACCATCGCTTTTGGTATGGGTATCGACAAACCAGATGTACGATTCGTTATTCACTATGACATTCCGAAGAGTTTGGAAGGCTACTACCAAGAAACAGGTCGTGCGGGACGTGATGGTGGTGAAGGACAGTGCATCGCATTCTACTCAAATAGTGACTTGCAAAAACTCGAGAAATTTATGCAGGGGAAGCCTGTTGCAGAACAGGAGATCGGCAAATTACTGTTACAAGACATTGCTAACTATGCTGAGTCATCTGTATGCCGCAGAAAACTTCTTCTTCATTATTTCGGAGAAGAATATACAAAAGATAATTGTGGTAATTGTGATAATTGTTTAAATCCAAAGAAACTCGTGGATGCAAAGAATTTGTTGTGTACCGTCTTGGAAACGGTACTAGCGTTGAATGAAAAATTTAAAGCTGAGTATGTTGTTGATGTCATCATGGGAAAAGAGACTTCTGACATAAAGTCTTTCGGTCATGATGAAGAAATCGAAACCTTCGGAGAAGGAAAAGATGAGAGTGAAAAAACTTGGCAGAACGTAATCGAACAAGCCTTACTGTCTAAGTATCTCATCAAAAATGTAGAAAACTATGGCACTCTGAAAGTGACACAAGAAGGCAAGGACTTTTTAAAGAGTCCTAAAAAGTTCGAAATCGTAAAAGAAAACGATGAGGATGAAGAGGAAGAGGTGGAAGACGTTCAACTGAAGGGCGGGGGAGCTTGTGCTGTGGATCCAACATTGTTCTCCATGCTTAAGGATTTACGTAAGAAATACGCTAAAAAGTTGGGATTGCCTGCCTTCGTTATCTTCCAAGACCCTTCACTGGAGGCCATGGCTACTACCTATCCAATAACGATAGAAGAATTGGCCAACATTCCTGGTGTGGGAAGCGGAAAAGCTAAAAAATATGGCGATGAATTCGTTAATTTAATCCGCAAACATGTAGAGGAGAACGAAATCGAACGTCCGGAAGACTTAAAAGTCCTTTCTGTTGCTAAGAACTCAGAAAAGAAAATCTCGATCATTCAAGCTATCGACCGTAGAATCGCATTAGATGATATTGCTCAATCTAAAGGATTGGATTTCGATGAGTTACTGGATGAATTGGAGAAAATTGTTTACTCTGGAACCAAAATAAACATCGATTATTTCTTAATTCAAATCATGGATGAAGATAAGATCAACGATATCTTCGAATATTTCCGTGATGAGGCCGAATCTGATAATATCCAGACAGCTTTAGATATCTTAGGTGAAAACGATTACTCAGAACAAGAAATACGTCTAGTTCGTATCAAATTCATCTCTGAAGTGGGTAACTAATAACAATGCATAAAAACATGACTGTTTCTCGATAGAAACGGTCATGTTTGTTTTTTTATCATGACAGAAGTACAAAAAAAACTGGAACAGATAGAGGAGACCAAACGAAACGCTTTAAATCAATCGTTTGGCAGTTTAACTTATTTCTACGAAACCATCTATCTTGTTATCAAAAATGAACACATGACCCAACAAGCAGCTCAACCTGGATTCGAACGTAAACTTGAAGCTATTGCTTTCTATAAATCAAAGATAGAAAACTATTTAGATCATATAGGATTAGATGGGAAAGAGTGGATTGCAGATATCGCAAGTGATTACTTTGAGGATTATGTTCACTATCGTGAAGCTTCGCTTTCCATCCCAGATGAAATCTTTTATGCCAATCTGAAACGGCTTAACAATATCGATTCAACTTGCGCTTAATCTTTTCTACCCAACGACCAAATCGAACAAAGAAATTCTCCTCAGTTTTGATTTGAAACCATTGCTGATCCATAATCTCCATTCCATCGTCAGAATGAAGGAATAAATCTATTTTTCTCCAATCAGGCGTTCCCCCAGGAAAGTTATGATCATCAATATAATACGTTGCTCTGATTTTCTTTGAATAGAGCGCATCCTCAACCGTCTCTTCAGGATGATTCTTATTCACAGCATAAAAATAAATTCCCCTTTGATTGCACCATTCAACGGCCTCACGTTGTCTTTCACCTTCACGCGAAGTCCATAAGATAAGCTTGTATTTACCTTCCGACAGAATCTTTCGTAACACATCTGTCGCAAACGGAATCTCTTTCCCTATATTAGGAAATTCATTTGTAACGATTGTTCCATCAAAATCTACCGCAATTACCATAACAATCTATTCGAATTTATGAGCATTATTCAACCATTGTCTCATCTCCTTTTTTATCCTCAACAGACTGTTCCTCCACTTCTTTTTTTACCTCATTTATTTTAATCTTCTTCGGAATACAGAAAAATGTTAAGAACATCCATGCGATAAGCGCACAAATCATAGGAGAGGAGGTATGAACAAAACTATAGGTTACAACATTCATGCAGATCACAACAAATGTAACACTCATCCGAAGAATGTTCCATTTATAAAATATATGCTTTTCATCGACATAATCTTCTCTATCCGCACCTGTTGACATCATCTTCTTATTATACAATTTTAAAATAATCGGAAGAGAAAGCAAGGTCAAAATAACCGACATACTCTGAAGCGTCACATACTCTTGTGGGTTTCCTATATACTTACTTCCCAATATATAAGCATAAATACTTAACACTGCAGAAGTGACAACTAACACAACATAGATAATCTTTAAATTCTTTTCCATTTTTTTATTTGATATTCATTAAATTAGTTTCCGATATAAGGTACTCTGTTGACAATGGACCTACCCAATGTGATCTCATCCGCATATTCCAACTCATCACCGATAGAAATACCACGTGCAATCGTACTGATTTCCACATTGAAAGGGGATAACTTCTTATACAAATAGAAGTTGGTCGTATCACCCTCCATCGTAGGACTAAGAGCGAGGATTATCTCCTTCACCGGACTCGTACGAACCCGTTCCACCAACATATCGATGCTCAAATCAGAAGGTCCGATACCTGACATTGGAGATATGACACCCCCCAATACATGATAAAGGCCCTTAAACTGCTGCGTGTTTTCTATTGATATCACATCATTGATATTCTCTACCACACAAAGAGTCGATGAATCTCTGCGCTGATCGGCACATATTTGGCATATCTCAGTATCAGATATATTATGACACACCTTACAGTATTGAATCTCGTTACGTAGCGTAATAAAAGCATTTCCAAAATTCTCCACCTCTTCCTTGCTTTGTCGAAGAAGATGTAAGACTAGTCGAAGAGCTGTTTTCTTTCCAATACCAGGGAGTTTGGCAAACTCCTTAGTTGCATTGTCAAGCAAGACAGATGAGTAGGGGGTATTACTGTTCATTTTTATACTGTTTAAAAATCGAATAGTCGGGTATTTCTTTAAAAAATATGTATCTACGTTGTGCATAATCGATCCTGCAACAGTAATGAGTTAATCCGTTGGAAACGATTAAAATTGGCACATTTAATTTAAGATTATACGATGCAATTTGATCAAATACCTTTTGAGTTATCGGCACTTCAGGCGCCTTGTATTCTATTATAACAAAAGGCTGACAATTAACATCATACACAATTGTATCACATCGCTTCTTCATCTGGTTAATCTCCACCGTTATTTCGTTGGACATCAAGGCAGAAGGATAGTGTTTCTCCTGAATCAAAAACTCAACCATGTTTTGACGAACCCATTCCTCGGAGGTCAGAGCAACATATTTACGACGACAACGGTCATAAATAAGCAATTTATCTCCTTCGTTTTTTATGCGAAATTCATATTTTGGGAAATTAAGTTCCAACATTTTACTATCTTTGCGTGAAAATACGATACAAAGGTAATAAATTTATTTACATTTTTAATAGTTTGCATCCATGGCAAAACAAAGCATAGGACATAAAGAAATCTTATCTAAATTACAAAATAAAAATTACGACCCCGTATATTTCCTATCGGGTGAAGAGCCCTATTTCATAGATGTAATAGCAGATTATATCATACAGAATGTACTAACAGACTCAGAAAAAGAGTTTAACCAATATATTTATTACGGAAAAGACATAACCTTGAAGAACATCATCGAAAATGCTCGTCGCTTCCCTATGATGTCTCAATATCAAGTCATCGTTGTAAAAGAGGCTCAAAACATATCTTCCTACGATGAATTGGCCAATTATCTGCAACATCCTCAACCATCTACAATTCTTGTCTTCTGCTACAAAAGTAAAGTGGATACACGGAAAAAAGCTTTTAAGGATATTGCCCAGAACTCTCTTTTCTTCAATTCTGAAAAATTATATGACAACCAGATTCCTGGATTTATACAAAATTATCTTCGGGAGAAGGGGATTCAGATTGATGAAAAATCCACACAACTACTGGCAGACCATATCGGTTCAGATTTGCACCGCCTCATCAATGAACTGCAAAAACTAATCATAACCAAACCGGCAACTGCAAAAATGATTACGACAGACATGATTGAAAAAAATGTCGGAATCAGCAAGGATTTTAACGACTTTGAATTAAAATCAGCATTAATACAAAAAAATATATACAAATCGAATTGGATTGCCCATCATCTTTCCATATCAAAATCATTTTCTTTAAATGCCACAATATCAATTCTTTTTAAGTATTTTTCTGAACTAATGGTTTATTATTACATTAAGGATAAATCAAAGATGAATGTGGCATCTCAACTAAATGTATCACCTTATTTTGTCGATGAATACGTATTAGGTGCTAGAAATTATAATGCATGGAAAACAATGGAAATCATCTCCATCCTAAGAGAGTACGATGCAAAATCCAAAGGTATTGACAATAACAATACCACCAGTCCTCCTTCGGAATTACTGAAAGAACTTATATACAAAATTCTACATTAACGCTCCTCTTCATCGAAGATGTCATTCATTTTTTTTAATTTTGTAAAAATTAGCAAAACATATCTGATATGATTATAAAAAATGCTGAATTCATAGTTAGCAACTCCACATGGCAAAAATGTCCGAAACACAATATGCCAGAATACGCTTTCATCGGACGTTCTAATGTTGGAAAATCTTCTTTGATAAACAAGCTAACCAAACAGAAAGACCTGGCTAAGACTTCTTCCAAACCGGGAAAGACTCTTCTCATAAACCATTTTCTCATCAATTCCAACTGGTATCTGGTGGATTTACCGGGATATGGTTATGCTAAAATCAGCAAGGAGGGACGAGACAAACTGGAAAAAATGATCAAAGGGTATGTACTCTCTAGAAACGAGCTGATTAATCTTTTCGTACTGATCGACAGTCGGTTAGAGCCTCAGAAGATTGATTTGGAGTTTATTGAGTTCCTTGGAGTCAACGGCATCCCGTTTTCCATCATATTTACGAAAGTGGACAAGTTGAGTAACAACCAACGAAATAACAACATCGAAGCATATAAAGAAAAACTTAATGAACAATGGGAAGAGTTGCCTAAAATCTTTATTACATCGGCCGAAACAGGCGATGGATGCGAAGATGTTTTGGATTATATCGAATCTATCAATCAAAGTTTAGTTAACAGCAATAATTAATAGTCTGATTATGGTCGTATTATATTATCTACTATATGCTTTTATATGGCTTCTCTTCTGGTTGCCTTTGCCTATATTGTACGGCATCTCCTATATTCTATATTTCTTAGCCTATTATGTGGTAAAATACAGAAGAGATGTGGTGAGAAACAATCTAATAAGTTGTTTCCCAGAGAAATCAAAAGAAGAAATCATCGACATCGAGAAACGTTTTTATCTTTTCTTCGCTGACACAGCAATTGAAACCTTGAAGTTGATTCATCTATCCAAAGATGAGATCAAAGAAAGATTTAAAATCAATAATCCAGAAGAACTAGAACGGTTATTCGAAAAGGGGAGAAGTGTCATGATTGTATTAGGTCACTATGGTAGCTGGGAGTGGTCTCCTTCGCTCTACCTTCACTATCATGGCGTAACAGGTGCTGAGATGTATCGTCCAATAAAAAATCCATATCTGAATAAGTTTTTCTTAAAACTACGTTCTATCTACGGAACGGAGACACTGCCAAAAAACGAATCGTACCGATACATCGTCAAATATTTGCATGAAGGAAAGGTCTTTGGGCTAGGCTTGATTGCCGACCAAACACCCTCTATTCCTAATCTACATTTCTGGACTCATTTCCTTAACCATCCAGACACTCCGTTCTTGAATGGTCCTGAAAGAATTGCCAGAAAAGCAGACTTGGCTTTCGTTTATCTAGACGTTAAAAGAGTGAAACGTGGATACTATTCATGTGATCTCATCACCCTTGCAGAACACGCTAAAGAAACGCAAGAAGATGAACTGACTCAGAGATATGCAGAACTGATGGAGAGAACGATTCTTCGTGATCCTGCTTATTGGTTATGGACTCATCGAAGATGGAAACATAAACGAAACCAAGAAAACAATTAGGTCCTGAAACGTATCATTGTTTCTTAAACACAAAAGGCAAGGAGCTCCTTTAACAAAATTCAGCAACGTATGAAAACAGCTGTCATCATTCTCAATTGGAACGGTCGCAAAATGATGGAACAATATCTTCCTTCTGTATGTAAATATACAACAGGAGAGGATGTTAAAATAGTTGTTGCCGATAATGGTTCAACCGACGATTCCATCGATTTTCTGCGCAATAACTATCCACAGATTGAGTTGATCTTATTAGATCAAAACTACGGATTTGCAGAGGGATATAATCGCGCCATTGCACAAGTAGATGCAGAATATGTCGTGTTACTGAATTCGGATGTTGAAGTAACAGAGAACTGGCTCACCACCTTGACCGATTATATGGACAGCCATCCCGATATAGCTGCTTGTCAGCCCAAAGTATTAGCGTATTACGACAAAGAACACTTTGAACACGCAGGAGCCTCTGGCGGTTTCATCGACCGTTACCGTTTTCCCTACTGTCGAGGTCGCATCTTTGCCGTAGTCGAACCTGACCACGGACAATACGATACACCCACCCAAATTTTCTGGGCTACAGGTGCAGCCCTGATGATTCGTAGAACCTCATATTTAAAGGCTGGGGGACTTGATGCTCAATTCTTTGCTCACATGGAAGAGATTGATTTGTGTTGGCGATTAAACAGCAGAGGAGAAAAGATTGTATGCCTTCCTCAAAGCATAATCTACCATTTAGGCGGTGGAACCCTGAATGTTGACAATCCAAGAAAAACCTATCTCAACTTCCGAAACAACCTATTGATGATTTATAAAAACGAATCCGATGAGCAATTAAACAACGTGCTTCGTATGCGTAAGCTTCTGGATAACCTAGCTGCAATCGTCTTTCTTTTGAAAGGTGATGTGGCAAACTTTAAAGCCGTAAGAAAAGCTCGTAAGGATTTCAAAAAGATGAAAGATGATTTTATCGATAAAAGGAAGGAAAATATGAAGCTAACCACCCAAACAACCTTCCCATTCAACTACAACGGCAGCATCGTATGGAGTTACTACGCATTAGGGAAAAAAAATTATGCTGAACTATAAAAACGCAACACTTTATGCTAAAAAACTTTTTTTTCATTATTCTATTTTCCATCATTAGTTATTGCAGGGTTGATGCGCAAATAATAAATGAGAATCATGTATTTGAGGTGGGAGAGGAATTCACATTGGATGCTTATTACAATGTAGGCTTTTTATGGTTTAAAGTAGGGGTGGCCACCTTCTCTGTGTCTGAATATAATAACAACTATGTTTTTACTGTCACAGCAAAAAATCTACCTAAATGGGACTGGCTTTACGAAGTACGTACTCATCATGAAGCTTCATGTACAAAAGATATGAAACCGCTTTACATGAAATGTCAAGTATTTGAAAAAGGAGTATATTACGAAGATCAATATGTTTATGAGGATAAAACCGACCATCATTTGCTGAAAAGACACCGTGTCATGAATAATACTTCGTATGACACCATCTTTTCCATGCCACACGAAGTACACGATATCATCAACTCCATCTATGTGGCACGAAATGTTGATTTCACAGAAAACGAAGGAAAAAATCTTCCCTTTTATCCACTATTTGGCAACCAAGTACACCGAATGTTGGGAAGTATCATCGGAAAAGAAAAGATCACCACCAAGGATGGCGTAACCTATAATTGCGATAAATATACAGCCTACGTTGGTCCAGGAACCATCGTGGACAAAGACCCTGTCTATGTTTACCTTACAGATGATGGCAAGATGATCCCCGTACTCATTGAAGCCAAACTCTCCATCGGTTACGTAAAAGTATATCTTCATTCGGTAAAACTCAGGAAATGAGGCTCGTCAAATAATACATACTCCCAACATATCTTTCTCTATGATTATGAAAAACAGCTTTGCAAACTATAGAACAGACGAAACAAATCCTCGATGGAATGAGCTGATAGCTCGATGTGATTCCTTATACAAAAGCACAGGGGACATCCGCTCTGAATTCTCCCGCGATTACACAAGAGTGCTTCATTCGTATGCTTTCAGACGATTAAAACATAAAACTCAAGTATTCTTCAATGGGGCCGGCAATGATCATGTATGCACACGCATGGAGCATGTCCTTCATGTGGGTTCTGTAGCATCAACAATTGCTTCTTATCTCGGTTTAAACATAGAATTAGTTCAGGCCATAGCAATGGCTCATGATTTAGGTCATGCACCTTTTGGACATCATGGAGAAGCTATTCTCAGCGAGATAAGAGGAAATGCGCTGGGAACATTTTGGCACGAGAGAAACGGCCTCTATTTTACAGACAATATTGAGCTTTTACAAAATCATCAGGGAGAATGGCAGAACCTAAACCTGACCTATGCCGTAAGAGATGGCATCATATCGCATTGCGGTGAAGTTGATAAGAACAATTTAAAACCCAGAACCGAACTTATTGATCTATATACATTCAAAGAACCCGGCCAATATGAGGCTTCAACATGGGAGGGCTGTGTGGTGAAACTCGCAGACAAAATAGCTTACATCGGACGCGATATTGAAGACGCTGATGCATTAGGCTATTTTGGTGACGAAGAACGCAAAACGCTACAAAATTTATCGATTAAATGCATGAAAAATGAAACGATAAACACGACCACCATCATCCACAATATGATCATAAACTTATGTGAGAACAGTTCTCCTGAAAAAGGATTATGTTTCAGTAAAGATGTGCACGAGAACCTGAAAGCCATCAAAGATTTCAACTACCAACATATATACAATAACAAACGTTTGAATGCCTATAAGGATTATGCCGAACTGGTTATCGTTGAAATCAGAGAAACACTACTGGATTTGTATCAGGGAGAAGATACTATACAATACCTTGCAAAACGTAATAACAAGAGATTTATCAACTATTTTAAATCCTGGCTTGCTCAATATTGCAAACCATCTATCGTCCCCAAGAAACTGGCGGATGAGTTAAACATAAAAATGTATAAGAACAAAAAAATATATAATACACTGGCAGACAAACATGAGTATGAACAAGCCATTTCTGATTTCATAGCAGGAATGACCGATGTTTTTGCCATTGAATCCTTTGAAGAATTGCTGAGATGCTAACCTCTTAACACATTATCGTTCCCATCCATCTACTTTTATAATTCTTCTCTAACAGCTTCCGCTCAACTTTTTTATCTTCTGAACGAAACCACACCTCTAATCTAGCAACATAATATTCAAATGGAGCTCCTTCATATATTACAAAAGATTTGTCCAAAACACAAGGCATTTCATAAAATGCCTCAGCATCAAAAGAATCTACTGGGGTGAGGGTATTACTCTCAATACGATCAACTGAAAGAGGCTCTCCGGTGGATACCTCATAACATCGAATAAAAACCTCACCAGTAGGAAGTGACGGATAAAAACACTTGCAATGAAAATTTCCTATCTCATTGCTACGGAGTTGGATCCATGTTGTTGAATCATTTTTATTTACATAATAGTTTTCAAATGGCTCCATAGAATCAATCGGTATGGAATATTCAACATCCGAAGGAATAGGATGGGAGTAAGCATAAGGATCATGATTATAAATACCAGCTATTGCGATCAGGCATAATCCCACGACTATTGCCAAAAATTCAGTAATAAATAGACACAATCCTTTTTTCACTTTCCCTACATAAAAGAGTCTTCCAATTACAGCAAGAATATATAAAACGAAAAGAATTTCCAATACAAGAAAAGCATATATCAGGAATTCCGCTGTAAGCATAATAACCCTGTTGGGAATAGCAATCAGAATCAAAGCGGAATTAACAGCAAAGAGAAGAAATAATAACAATGGCAGGAATCCATAATACTGTATCGATTTCTCCCATAATTTAATCAACTCATTTTTCATTCTTATATATGTTTTCTGAAATGACCAGTCCAACCCTGCATAAAATGTCCAGTTTTATCGTAATGATTTTTTTAGGGGTTAAAACCTTCATAAAAAAAAAGTTATATTCACAAAAATAGTACAAATTATCGTTTGAATAGATGACAAACAAAAAAATCTGTTTTTTTAATGTAAACAAATTCCTAACTTTGCAGAAAATATTCTGCAGAGTGATATTTCTCATTCATTATTAAAAAAAATACATGAGCGCAATAAAAAAAATTTGTTCATTCATATTCAAGCTGATTGGCTGGAAGGCTCAGTTAGGTGTAAAGATTCCAACTCAGTGTGTATTCGCTGTGGCTCCACACACAAGCAATTGGGACCTAATTATGGGTGAACTGATGTACCAAGCATTTGGAGGTGAAGGCAAAGTCAATTTCTTGATAAAAAAAGAATGGTTTAAATTCCCATTCAACCATATTATGAATCTGTTAGGAGGTGTACCCGTCGATCGTGGACACAGCGTATCGCTTGTAAACCAATTAGTGGACGAATTTAACAAACGTCCCAATATGCGTTTAGCCATCACACCCGAAGGTACCCGCAAAGCAAATGCTCGATGGAAAAAGGGATTCTATCATATTGCCAAAAATGCCAACGTTCCTATTCTGCTTGTTTATCTCGATTATGACAAAAAAGTAGCTGGTATCGACGAAATCTTCTATCCTACGGACAACGAAGAGGCTGATATTCAATACATCAAACAATACTTTACACAATTCAAAGGTAAATATCCAGAACGATTTGCAATATAAGCAAGTAGGGTATAACATATAATCTGCGGAAAAACTATATAATAAATTCTTCCAAAGATTTATTTTTTCAAAGATTTACTTTATTTTTGAATCCGAAAACAGTGTGAATCATAACGTGTTATCACATGGGTATGATAGCATTGTCTTCAGAAAAAAGAAAACCATAAATATAACTGCACAAACGATCATTTGACGATCCTAAAAAATGCGATGACAAAGAACATTCAGTACGACTCATGCTGAATGTCATGATGTGGAAAACTATAAAATATAAATAGGAAAAACATGACACGATTAACTAGAACATTTCTGGTTGCCGCCAGCCTGCTCGGACCTCTTTATGCAGGAGCAATACCAGAGGTTAAAATCAACGGTGAGGCCATCTCTCCTGCACCAGTCCAAATCAAACCCAACGGAGATAACGTGAATGTAATATTTACAGACGGGTCAGTCCTCTCTTTCGATATGGATGAAATCATAGTGGAATTCAAGAACAGCACCCATATTACCTCACTACAAGAGACCTTGTTTGTAATCAACTCATCAGTGAACAATCAACTGTCACTTACGGGAATTGATGCTGGCAAAAAGCTTTCGATTTTATCTGTAACAGGCATTACCGTCTATTCTGGCGAGACACAATCTGGCGAAACCTCAATAGATCTATCTAATCTCACATCAGGTCTCTATCTGCTCAATGTAGAAGGGTTAGTTGTTAAATTTTTTAAGCGATAAGGCGTATGAAAAAGATTGTATCATTTGTGTCTCTTTGGATGTTTCTATTTTCATTAGCTAATGCCCAAAACAAGGTAAAGATTTCGATGGATAATGGCGCATCAGATATCTATTCATCGTCACTTGTAGAGTCTATCGATTTTAGCAACGAAAACGATTTCAGCATCACGTTAAAAAACGGAGATGAAAAGAAAAGCTACAACGGCAATGTAACACAAATCAGTTTCATCAAACAAACGACCAAAAGAGAAGGCGGGGTGGAGATCATATCTGCCGAAGGATGGTTTGAATCCGGCTATGTAGTATGGACTCCCTTTGCTGATGCTTCATCTTACTCAGTCTATTATAAAGAGCTTGGCGGTAAATATAAAAAAATAGATACTGAACTGATCAGAAAGTATGACTCTCAATTCAGAGCCGATATAGTAGGATTGAAGAGCGGTGATTACCAATTCAAGGTCACTCCAGTAGTCAACAACAACGAACTTGAAGAGAATGCTTCAGAAACAGATATTATCTCAGTAGGAGCTTTCGATCGTAGTGGCTACGCACACTTCAACTACACAAAAGGAATCGGAGCCTATAAAGACGACGGAACGCTTAAAGAGGATGCAATTGTTGTCTATGTTACCGATGAGAATAAAGACAACGTAACAATCCCCGGTTATGAGAGTGTCGGAAAAGGTATTGGATGGATCTTGAACAACAACCAATATTCCAGTTCTTCTAGTAACACGTTCACAACTGATGCATCTAAAAAAGGAATATTTGCAGTAACGAAAGAACATCCCGTAGTAATCCGTTTCATCGGGAAAGTGACAAGTCCTGAGGGGCTGACGGCTTACAACTCCACAGACAATGGAGGAAGTGTGGGTGACAACGGACACCTAGCACGCATGAAAAACGCACAGAATCTAACGCTTGAAGGTGTAGGGGACGATGCACAAATCTATGGTTGGGGCTTCCACTTCATCTGCTCCGATAATACGTATGGCAAAAGTTTTGAGGTTAGAAATCTATTGTTTGACGATTATCCTGAAGATGCAATCGGAATGGAAGGAAGCCAAGCAACATCAAATGTGACGTCAGACCTGAATGCCTCAGTTGAAAGATGTTGGATACACCACTGTTCCTTCAAACAAGGTTATTGTGAGAATCCAGCAGAAAGCGACAAGAAAGAAGGCGACGGCTCATGCGATTTCAAACGCGGTCAGTATTACACCCTAAGTTACTGCTATTTCGAGTATGGACACAAAACAAACCTAATCGGGTCTAGCGATGCTTCATTGCAGTTCAACATCACGTTTCATCACAACATCTGGAAAAATTGTGCCTCACGCATGCCATTACTGCGAAATGCTAATTTTCACTTCTATAACAACTATATGTTTGGGGATAAGACAGATCCAGAGGCCAATCTTAGCTATGTAGCTTCTTGTCGGGCAAACTCTTACAGATTCTCCGAACAGAACTATTTCGATGGATGTAAGAACATCTGCGAAATCGCCTCTGGTGGAGTATCAAAAAGTTATGGAGATCTCTACTACGCATGCTTCGGAACAAACGATGCCGTGATTGTCAAAACAAGAGAAGAAACAGTAGCTAACAGCTGCCAGTTCCAAGCAAGGAATATAAACTATAACACATTTGATACCGATCCAACAATCTTTTATTACGATGCTATAAAGAAACAAACGAATGCCTATATCACCGATGCAGTAACAGCCCGAAAAGAGTGTCTAATGTATTCCGGCGTCATGAAACAAAAGAAAGTAACCAACACGGCAATGAACATCAATCGTGTAGATGGCGCAATCAATATGAGCAACTGCCAATACACAGTCCCAATGGGAACTACAGGCAATGGTATCACATTCACGAACTACAAGTCTGGCAAATTCAAAGGACAAGGCATCACATTCCGTATTGATAGACGTTGTAAAGTAACCATCACAGCAGGTTCCGACTCCTATGGAGGTCCATATCTAATGGGAGCAGACGGGACAAAGATAGGGCAGGTGAGTGGCACTTCGACGTATAACATCGATGCTGGCACTTATTTCATCGCATCAGGTTCAAAGGACAAGGAGAGTTCAGTCACAGCACTTACATTTACCTGTGATTAAGAATTCAAAATTGTCAATAACTTCATTTCTTGATTTACTATTCTCTTAGAATTTATACATAAATTTGTTACCTTAATAAAATTACAAATGTTTCTATTTTTATAAAAAATTTATTTCATGAAGAAGTATTTAGAAAATTTTAAATTTTGGATGGTAGCAATTCCATTATTTTTAGTGGTATTTTACGTTGTAGTTTACACAATTTCAGGAGCAGATCGAGGTATCTTCGGAGAGACATTCGGAGCAGCAAATGCACTTTTCTCCGGATTAGCATTTGCAGGAATAATCATCGCATTATACAAGCAAAAAGAAGAAATAGGGGAGCAACGCACAAACTTGAACAATCAAAAGGAGGAGATGGCTCAACAGAAAAGGCTTATGGATGAGCAAATGAAACAAGTGTATATTCAAAAAATCGAAGGTCCCGTATTCACCATGTTGGGGCAATATGACAATATCATAAGTAGAATTCAAGGTAGAACTCACGAACCCAATAAGATGATCATAGAAGAAGGTCGTGGTTACATCGCTTACTTCGCAAAGCTATTGAAGAATTCAGAGACAATCAATTCAAAAGATATACAATTCACATTAGCCAATTATGTCAATTATCTATATCAAATCTTCAACTACATTGACAGTGCTAAAGTCCTAACCAACGAAGACAAGGCAGTAGAATTTGATGACAGACATAAATATTGCTCCATTGTAACAAGTTTTATTTCACTGAATGAGATGTTGGTGTTAAAGTATTACATTAACGCAATCACCGAAGGAATTTGTCCTGCATTTAAGGTATTAGCAGACAAATACGCTCTATTTGAGAACATCCGCTTATCAGGAGCCGACGGCAAATTGTATGATGTAAGTTCCGCCTTTTACGCAGATAAAGCGAAAGATAAGTTCATAAAGCCAAACAAATAAGGCTGACGATTTCTCGGAATGCGCCATCACAAGTTGTGATGGCGCATTCCGTTACAAATATATGTAAGAGTAATACCAAATAATAGGCGAATTTTTCCAAAACTCTATTTAACATAATATCAATTATATAACAAATATTAATCTGTATTTTTTATTTTAAAATTATATATTTGTGTGCAATATTATTCTATAAATTTTAAATTTATGACGACAACGCACAAAATCATTAGAATTTTTTCTTGTATTCAGCTTCTTATCATTTTCGCTCTTATATCATCCTGTAATAATTCTAAAAATGTTCAAGCGATCAATACAATTGAACAAAAATCTGAAGAAAATCCCGAATCTGAATTAGTTTATGATGAATCGTACGCATATCGCACACGGGAAGATTCCATCGCTACTGAAATATGGGGAAACGAGATACTTGATGATAAATATTATACATATTATACAGACTCCATTTTGAAAATACTTAAGAAAAACGACCCGTATTCTCCCGAAGGTGTCCGTTTCAACGTGGAAAATGATTCCATCGCTACTAAATTCCATAAAGAACAGGATGCTAAAACTTTTATAGAAAAAATAGCCTTGAGAGAAATCTTATATATGCCAGAGGAACATAAACAGATGAGAATTGTGCCTACAATTGCACCTCATTTCCCTAATGCATTGCTTGAAACTGTAAGAGACGCTTACCATGAACATCGTCCGTTGGCTCTTTCTCCTGATGTGATCTGGCTTACTATTTGTCAAGGCATGTCATTTCATATTAATTTGAATTTCAAATTATTAGAAAACAAAATATACAAAAACGGACATCCAGAAAAAATCTCCATAAGGATTGACACCATAGCGTCCGATTATACCCAATGGAATATCGCTGTCGATTCATTAACCCAACAAATGCGTAAATACGTAGATTCCTATTTTTATGAGGCCTTTGTACCACAATTCAGCACAACCAGCCCTATCGATCATGTTGCCTATCAAATCACTCTTTTAGATGCTCAGAAAAATGCTTTCTCATATATAATAGATTCGGGCTGTGGCATCCCTTGGATCGTTTTAAAGGGAACAACAGAAGATTGGGAGTTGATAAAGGATAAATTATCCATATTAGACACCTTGGAAATGACAGAATGGAAAACTAGCCTCACTCCTATCATCGACGAGTTCATCAAAGCTTCCAAAGGAAATGCAAACAAAAAGTTTTGGATGAATATTTACAAAGACAAAACTGAATACGGAACATTTGCCATCACTGGCTGGATTCACAAACTCTTTCCATACCTCGTCTCCGGAGAGAAAAACCCATTTCTCAATAAGAAAGTTACTGTTAGCGACGACCTAGTATCTAATAAATTTCCTGGCAGCACAGTAAAGGTACCCTTTACCTGGCATAACGTTTTCGAAAACAGAACCGACTCATTGTATTTTTGGAGCGGAATCTGGGGCGCAAAACAGTATGGTGACAAAACCTTGGAACCTTTCATCTCTTGGGCTTTGACCAAACAAGAGTTAATAAAATAAGCTCAGAGAGAGAAAAGATTTTTTTTATAATATAGTTTTAACAATCTATCAATATTTAAATGGTATGGAATTAATCATAAGCATTTTTTATTTCTGATTGTCTTC
>Ga0310694_10001703_pt1 | contig 24223 bp, 21 predicted proteins | sample 174DNAGHGhighgp2_FD_203884 | JGI IMG/M metagenome (GOLD analysis project Ga0310694, IMG submission 203884) | Sheep rumen microbial communities from Palmerston North, Manawatu-Wanganui, New Zealand - 1742 DNA GHGhigh gp2 (v2) (version 2) | ecosystem: Host-associated > Mammals > Digestive system...
GATGCCCAAAAAGGGGAAGCCCATCCCCTCAAAAGGCACTGCAAATATACAAAATCCGTGTCAACGCCGTGTCAACCAAACCCACAAAATGTGTTATTTCGTAGTAATTTGTTTTAGTTCTAAATAACGGCCACGGATAATAACAACACTGAAATTCAATGAATTATGAATAAATCCTCCCCGAAATCACCTCTAACGAAATCCATTACGGGTTTGTTGAAGTAATCCCGGAGAGACTACCAAAAACAACCCTAACTCATTGAAAATCAGAGTTAGGGTTTTTTATTTGCACCATATTTGCCCTATTTTTGCCCCACACGTGTCAACTGCTTGTCAACCGATGAGGGTTATTCAGGCCAAAAACAAAAGGAAGCCATGGCATTCGTGACTTCCTTGTTTTGTGTGGGAACTGTTGGACTCGAACCAACGACCCCCGCCTTGTAAGGGCGATGCTCTGAACCAACTGAGCTAAGCTCCCTCGCTTTTCACGCTGCAAAAATAGGAAATTATTTCATTCGCCGACACAAAGTGAGTCAAATCTTTATTTCGCAGAAGTCATTTTTCTCTTTATTTATACAAAAAAATGCTTTTTTCAATCTTTTTCATTATTTTTGTAGGGCATAATATGACAACCATCAAAGCAAAATAATCTATGAAGAAATTGAATTTCAATAAATTAAAACAATATCTACCTCTTATACTCGTACTTTTGGCCCTGCTCTGTAGCACTATGGCCATTGCCGATGTAGGCAACCAAAACCGTTATAGCAGTGGCGGCGATGGCGGATACGGCGGTGGCGACGGCGATTTGGGCGCCCTGCTTTGGCTGATCTATATCTGCCTTGAGCATCCGGAATTGATTCCTATTGTCATTGTGGTACTCGTCGTGTTGTTCATTCTTGGAAGAAAGAGAAAGAAAAAAGCCTCCGATCCAAAATACATCAACCAGCAAGTGCAACAGCAAGCCAATACTGATTTCAATTTCGACAATAGCGCTGCTGTGGCCGCTCAAATCCAAGCCATCGACCCAGCCTTCTCGTCCGACAAGTTCATCGGCTTCGCCCGTGAGGTGTTTATGACCATCCAAGCCGCATGGACAGCCAAAGATTGGAAGCCCATCCGCCCGTTTGAGAGCGAGACCCTGTTCAACACGCACAAACAGCAGCTTGATGAATACATCCGTATGGGCAAGACTAACGTGGTCGAAAAGATTGCCATCAAGCACTGCTCGCTTCAATCCTTTGCACAAGATGGCGACAAGGAAGTACTCACCGTTTCTCTCAATGCCGTGATGCGTGACTACGTCATCGATGACGCCACCAAGAAGGTTCTTGAAAGCGACCCGAACCGCGACTGGTACATGAAATACGTAATGGTCTTCAACCGCAAGGCTGGCCTTAAGACCGACCCAGGCAAGAAGGGCAACTCCATAACCAACTGCCCCAACTGCGGCGCCCCAACCGAAGTGACCTCCTCCGGCCAATGCGCCTACTGCGGCAGCGTCATCACCAACGGTGAACACGATTGGGTACTGACCGATATACACTCAAGAGAATAATCTGCTTGATTCAAGATATAAATTGGCACATTTATTGAGATGCGTCTTTTCGCGTCTCCACAAAAGACAGACATCATTTAAACAATAAAACACTCAACAATTAAACAAACAAACTATGGGACTTATTAAAGCAATAGCAGGAGCCATTGGCAGCACAATGAAAGACCAGTGGTTAGACCTTATCAAATGCGAAAACATGGACATGAGCACCCTGATGGTGAAACAAACCACCAAGACGGGTCAGATCTCAAAAGGCAGCCGTATTCTCGTAGCACCCGGCCAAGTGGCCGTCATCTACGACAGCGGTGCGGTGCTTGACGCAACGGCAGAAGAGGGTGTCTACACCTTCGACGAATCCTCGTCGCCGTCCTTCTTCGGCGGACAGTTCGGTCCCGTCTTCAAGGAAATGTGGCAACGTTTCACCTATGGTGGCACGCCCGCCAAGGAGCAGGCAGTGTTCTTCTTCAACGCGAAGGAAATCCTTGACAACAAGTTCGGTACTGCTACACCTATCCCCTTCCAGGACTGGTCACACGCCATCCCGAATCAGATGACAGGCTCAATGAGCCCAATGGGCGTCAACGTGCGCTGCTATGGTAAGTACACCTTCCGGCTCGATGACGTGGCCATCTTCATGCGCAACCACGCCGGCACAGCCAACGTAGTGAAAAAAAGTGACATCACCGAGCAAATGCGTAGCGAAGTCATCGCTGCTTTCCAAAACGTGCTCAACGAAATGGGTAACAGCAAACACCGCGTTCCAGTGCTTGAACTCCCCAGCTACACCGACGAAATGAAACAGGTGATGGACGAGCGTGTGTTCGACGAGCCCATCCGTGCCCGTGGTATCCGTTTGGTCAGCTTCACCGTAGAGTCCGTCTCGCTCGACGATGCCAGCCAGGCCAAGATCGACCGTTACGAATACAGCTCCAACTCAATGATGCAACAAGGTAAGATCATCGACGTCATGGGCGACGCAGCCAACAACCCTGGTGGCGCTGGCAACGCCTTCATCGGCCTCGGCATGATGAACGCCGGCACCGGTGGAATGACGGGTGGTGTGATGCAGAACGCTTGGAATGGCGGTCAAGGTCAACCTCAAACAAATTACGACCCTTATCAATTGCAAGATGGTCCTGGAATGTCGATGAAGCAGACTGGTGTTCCATGCCCGAAATGCGGTACACCCATCGTTGGCAAGTTCTGCCCTGAGTGCGGCACACCTGCTCCTGCCCCTAAGGCTGCCAAGAAGTGCCCGAAGTGCGGTACCGAAACCACAGGCAAGTTCTGCCCTGAGTGCGGCACACCCATACCTTCTGATGAGCCTAAGAAATGCCCGAAATGCGGCACTGAGGTGACCGGTAAGTTCTGCCCTGAATGCGGAACGCCAGTTGCATAAGCCAAGGGCTATAAACATGTAGAGACGGTGCATGCACCGTCTCTACATATTCAAACCTTGAGCGAATAACGGGGTTCGAACCCGCGACCCTCAGCTTGGGAAGCTGATGCTCTACCAACTGAGCTACATTCGCATCTTTCGGGTGCAAAAATACATAATTTTATCAAATGTAAGATTGAAAAACTATTTTTTCAACTTTTTTACATCATCTTCCTATAATAAAACTTCAACATTATGCCAATTACAGAAAGAGAAGAAGAATTCATCCGCGAAAGTTTCCACCCAAAATCATGGAACGACATTAAGACACATAATTCTTGGTCGGTATTTAAGATCATGGCCGAATTTGTGGAGGGAATGGAGAAAATGTCAAGGATTGGTCCCTGCGTTGCCATCTTTGGCTCAGCACGCACAAAACCTGGTGACAAATACTATGAGATGTCAGTTGAGATTGCTGAGAAACTTGCCGACTATGGTTTTGGAACTATCACAGGTGGTGGCCCTGGCATCATGGAGGCAGGCAACAAGGGCGCGTATCAAGGTGGTGCAACCAGTGTAGGCCTAAACATCAACTTGCCTTTCGAACAACATTTTAACCCATATATCGATCACGACAAGAACATCAACTTTGATTATTTCTTTGTCCGTAAGACCATTTTCATGCGCTATGCACAGGGCTACATCGCCATGCCAGGTGGCTTCGGCACGTTGGACGAGCTGTCGGAAGCCATCACACTCATCCAAACCAACAAGATGGTTGACTTCCCTGTCGTACTTGTCGGTTCCGAGTACTGGCAAGGACTTATCGATTGGTTCAGGAACACCTTGCTCACGAACAAGATGATCAAGGAAGAAGACTTCGACATCTTCCACGTAGTCGACACCGCCGATGAAGCCGTAAAGATCATCAAGGACTTCTACAAAAAATACGCCATCAAACCCAACTTCTGATATGCGACGCTATATCGAAGTACCCATTCAGCTGCTTGACATCGAAGGAGACGGCTTCCATATCATGGTCGATGGATCGATTCATGATAAGGAAGCCAACTTCTTGATTGACACGGGGGCATCACGCTCTGTCTTCGATCCTAAGACCATAAGCTCGTTTATCGATAATTTGAAGTTTGAGAAAAAAGAAGGACTGACGGCCGGCGTAGGTAGCTCAGACTTAGAGAGTTCAACATTCGTCATCGACCACATGTCCATCGGAGAACTGAGAATTACAGATTATGAGGGCGTCGCTTTAGATTTGGAGAACATCCATGAAATGTACGACAAACTGGAGTTGCCCCACATTGATGGCATCATCGGTGGAGACTTGTTGAGACAATATAAAGCCGTTATTAATTATAGGAGCAAAAAGCTAAGGCTCACTCCTCCTCTTTCATAAGAATTTCACTTTCGGGAGCCTCTTCCTCTTTCACATACTTCGCATCCAAGCACAGCCTGAACCCACCGAAAGAGTTTTTCAGGTCGGGCAAGCGTTTGCCGCGCCATGAAACACGGCACGAGGTTTTGGGCAGCTGCCAGCCGCCGCCACGGATGCAGTACATTTCGCCATCTTTGCCCAACGTGGCATTGCGTTCCTTGTCGAAATAGCGGTATTTTGACGAGCACCATTCCCACACACTTCCCGACATGTCGTATATTCCCAATTCGTTGGCACTGCGTTTCTTCACCTTCTTGAGCTTGCGGGTATTGCCGTTATGCCATGCCACACGGTCCACCTCATTGCTGCCGCTATAGATATAGCCTTTTGAGTATTTCCCGCCACGGGCAGCGTATTCCCATTCTTCCTCAGTTGGAAGGCGGAACTGCATTCCAGTGATGCTGTCGATACGTCTCAAAAACTCTTGCACCTCATAATAATTCACATTGGTCACGGGGCGTTTGGGACATTTCTTCGCGCTTGGGTTGTAGCCCATCACAGCCTTCCACAGCTTTTGGGTCACTTCCGTCTGGCCGATATAATAATCCTCATGCATCGTCACGTAATGTACCGGCAGCTCATCGCTTTGTGCCATACGGTCGTAGTTGAATTCTGCAGTATCTTTACGTTGGGCGCCCATCCAAAAACCGCCTTTCTCCATACGTACCATATTGAATGACACCTTGTTAACACGATATGAAGAAGGCGCGGGGAGCGTATCTTGCTGGGCAAGAAGCAGGTTTTGTGTCATCATGAGCAGGCACGCAAGAGAAACAAGAAATCTTTTGTCCATAATGTTGTTATTTTATTCCGCAAAGATACACTTTTTTGGTTAGCGGTTTTTTCCTAATTTTGCGTCCATGAAAGCATGGTGTTTCTTTATAGGATGGTTTGTGCTGCTGGCCTTGACGGCGTGCCACAATCCGCATCGTGAGGCAAGGCGGATGATGCACCGCGCCGAGCTTTTGTTGGACTCGTTGCCCGATAGTTCCGCAAATCTGATTGACAGCGCATTGCGTATGCCAATCAAACACACTGAGCGACAGCGCATGAACATGTCCTTACTTTACACACTCACCCTTTACAAAGGCCCTGAAACCGACCTCGATTATGCTGCCGAACACACACCTCTCGACCTTCCTGATGCCGCCGCCTATTTCGCAAGGAAGAAAGACTATGATAAAGCGAGCAAAGCGTCGCTTTATACAGGTTACATGCTGCACCAAACGGACCAAGAAGCCTCAATTGCAGCGAAATACCTAAAAGATGCCGAGTACTATGGCACGCTCGCCCACGACACCTTACTGGTTGCAAAGGCACAACTCAGACTGGCCTGCCTGATTCTTGAACACGATCAAACACTGGGCGAAAACCTAACTTCGCAAGAGGGACTTGCCCTGCTGGAAAAGGCTGTCGCTGGCTACAAGCGTGACGACTACTATCGTCTTTGCAAGGCATACTCGGTGAAAACACTTTTGCATGTCAAGATGCAAGAACTCGACAAGGCTGAAGAAAGTGCCAGAAAAAACCTTGAATACGCCGAAAAAGCCCATTCGGTCATATGCAAGAATGAAGCCCTTCATAATTATGCCCTGATATATCGACAACAAGGCAAACTGGAGCAATCAATTGATTGCATCAGGCTGTGTTTGGCTTCGGGAGACACCATCCTCCTTCCCGACTACCTCTATCAAATTGCCACCTCTTTCTATTTTGATGGGCAACAGGATTCGGCACAATATTATTTCGACCGATTGAACAATGTGCTGATTTCCTTAGATGGCACCGATAAGGTAATTCCATTCAGGAGGAAGTGCTACAACATATTAAGCCATTTTGCCGAAGAAATGGGCAATAACGCACAAGCCTTGTATTATGTAAGGAAACACGAGGACTTGTATTACAAGCAAATAGCCAAGGATGCCGAAAAGAACATCTATCGCATCCAAAAACAATACGACTACAATACTTTACAACATGAAACAAGCCTAAGAATCGCTAAAAACCAGTATGTCATTGCCCTATTGGCCCTGCTTGTCACCTCGCTGTTGGCCGCCATTGCCTTGTTGCAACTCCGTTTGACACGAAAGAAGAAACAAGAGATGGAAACCCAAGCCAAATTGTTCCATTATATGCTGAACAACAAAGATTTGAAGCAGAAGTATGAGGGGAATGAACAAGCCGCACGAAATTATGCCAAAATGCTCAGTGAGGCTTGGACGAAGGAAGAAATGACCATGCTGAAGTTGGCCATCTTCTTAAAAGGCAAGGCCGACAAGGCCTCATTAGACGAGCTGAAACGAACCGTTTTTGGAAAAGAAGACTCTTGGGAAGCCATGATGGGTGTAGTGGACAAAATCTATCCCGGATTTCGGGAAACCATTCGACAGAAATATCCCGACCTGAGTGACAATGAGCAGAAAGACTTCCTGTTGTCCTATTTCAACGTTTCGCGGCAAGACGAGGCCGCTCTCCTTGGCGTGAGCGTCAGCGTGGTGGACAAATTGCGCAACAAAACCCGCAAAAAAACCGCCCAAAACTCAAATTTCTCCGAAAAAAGTTCGGATTGATTGCTTTTAATCTAGTTCATTTACAGTTGTTTGTGAATTTTTCTCCCTGAAAAAGTTCGGACAGTTGTTCGAATGCATCCCTCGGTGCGCTATTTTTGTGCCGCAATCATTCAAAAAACTCTTACTATGAAAAACATTACCAAATTACTGCTGTTTGTCAGTCTGATAACGTTGAAGAACGCTTTGGGCCAAACGGAAGGTTTTTTCCAAACCTACCCACGCGACGACAAATCGATGATGCCGAGTTGTGTCGTCGAAACCTCCGACGGCTCCTATATTGTAGCCGTAAACGCTGTTCAAAATTTTTTGGATACCATCCCCCGATGTGGGGAACTCTTCAAACTTTCAGCCAACGGCGAACTGATGAAAAGCGTTGCCATCCATGAAGAGGAAGCCCTTTACAGCGTCGAAAACATCTTTCCCGACCCGCAACGCCAAGGCATGTATATCGGCATCGGCCTGCTGCAAACGACTTGGCAACACTATGGCCAACCTTACCTCATCCACTTTGACGAGGAACTGAACATCACCTCCCAACAATTAGTGGAAATACCTGATGAAAACAAGCATTTCACCGGTATAAAAAGCGTGATAGACGGGGAGAACAATATCGTCAGCACACTGCTTTATTACAGTTCATACCCTTATTATGGGCATTGCTTCTACGCTAAAATAACCATAGAGGGAGAGCTACTGTGCCTTGTTGAGGACAGTGCCGGCCAACCTGCCATCATCTTTCCCAATGCAATGTTCCTTTTCCCCGACGACGGACGAGTTGGCATATTCCGTAGAAATGCTGTCACCGTGCATCCACCTGTCCATCAGGTACTTTGCAAACTTAACGATGAGTTGGAAGCCGACTCCATACACGGTTTTGGGAATTTTGCGCACGACACCTTAGATATGATCCATGTCAAGTCATTGTCGATGACCGAGCCCGCTTCGGGCACCGTTTTACCCATGAATGACACCACATTATTGTTCTCCTTTGTCGCCGATCAATGGTGGACCAACACCAACAACCATGACATTTCCGCCGTGCTGTTCAAGACCGACTTGGAAGGGAACATCCAGCAACATTGTGTCATCGGCAATTGGAACGACACTTTAGAGACGACCAATTTAGTTTTGCAGTCTGCTGACTTCGCCCGATACAGTTCAATGGAAAAAAGATTTCTCTATCAGACCTGCCTTTCGCGCGACCAGCAACCTTATTTGGAACGCCCCAACACCTTTTTTGTCACCAAACTTACCGATGATTTTGAGATTCTTTGGAAAAAGTCCTATACCAAAGATGACACTTATTTTTGCCCACGCTACCTGACAAGCACCAGCGATGGTGGATGCCTTGTGGTTGGCTATGTAAGGGAAGGTGAAACCTATTTTGACAACCCTCATTATAATATGTTTGCCCTCAAACTCAATGCAAATGGCACGACAGGAACGAATGAAATCATCGTCAAAGATGAAATGTTTTTCTATCCCAACCCCGTGAAGGACCAGCTGCTCATGCAATTCTCCCCAGATGTTCAACCCAAACAAATCGAGCTATACGACCTACAAGGCCGATTGGTAAGCACGCAAAGCAAGGCTTTTGAGAGTATCGACATGAGCCAGCTGCCAGCGGGCACCTACACCTTGCGCGTCACCTTGCAGGATGGCAACACATTCTCGGACAAGGTGGTGAAGAATTAACACGAATGAATGATTTGAAGAAAGCAAATCCATCGTAAATCCGGTGCAAATAATTGCTCTCGATTTGCGATGGATTTGTTTTCTTTTCTTTTATCAGGTGGGATGCATCAGAAAAAAAACTATCTTTGCGCAAAATTAAAAAAGATGCCAAGAATACTTATCATCGACGACGAGGCTCCTATCCGCCGCGTGCTGCGCGACATCCTCGAAAACGAAAGCTATCAGGTTGACGATGCCTCAACTGGCATGGAAGCCCTGCAACAAATCAAGGAACAGGAATTTGATGCCATCTTCTGCGACATCAAAATGCCTGAAATGGACGGCATTGAGGTACTGGAAGCCATCCGACAAGAGTCGGACGTGCCCGTCATTATGCTCTCGGGTCACGGCACCATCGAAACGGCAGTCGAAGCCATCAAGAAAGGCGCTTTCGACTTCATCCCCAAGCCGCCCGATTTGAACCGTCTCCTCATCACCTTGCGCAACGCCTTGGACAAGAAGAACTTGGCCACCGAAAACAAAGTGCTGAAGAAAGCCGTCAAGCTCCAGAACCAGATGATTGGCGAGTCGACCCCGATGCTTGAAGTGAAGGACATGATTGAAAAAGTGGCCCCTACCAATGCCCGTGTGCTCATCACTGGCGAAAACGGCACAGGCAAGGAACTTGTGGCCCGACAACTGCACGAACTCAGTCCAAGAAATCGTGGTCCTTTCATTGAAGTCAACTGCGCAGCTATTCCTGCCGAACTCATCGAGAGCCAGCTTTTCGGCCATGAGAAAGGATCCTTCACCTCAGCCATCAAACAGAAGAAGGGCGACTTTGAATTGGCCGACGGAGGCACGCTTTTCTTGGACGAAATCGGCGACATGAGCCTTCCTGCCCAGGCCAAGGTACTGCGAGCCTTGCAGGAGAACAAGATTGTGCGTGTCGGCGGCGAAAAGGAAATCCCTGTTAACGTGCGCATTTTGGCAGCCACCAATAAAAACCTCAAGAGTGAGATCGAAAAAGGCAACTTCCGCGAAGACCTCTACCACCGTTTGAGCGTTATCGTCATACAAGTGCCGCCGTTGCGCGAACGCAAAGATGACATCCCTTTGTTAGTCAGCAATTTCTTGGAAATCATCGCACAAGATATGGGCAAACCTGTCCCGACCTTCGAGCCAGAGGCCATGGAAGCCTTAAAACAGTACCAATGGACCGGCAACATCCGCGAATTGCGTAACATCGTGGAACGTTTGGTGATTCTTTGCGGCAATGTCATCACAAAGGATGATGTGGTGCAGTTCGGGAACCCGCTGAATTGATGCAGGTTGTTGAGTATTGAGTTTGTCGAAGTATCGAAGCACCGTCATAGAATCAGTCGGCCCTTCGACGAGCTCAGTGCTTCGGAATCTCAATTACCATTCTTTTTCTTCACTTCTTCAAACTTTGCCAAAGCTTTTTTGAAGTTGTCCTTCAGTTTTGTCACACTATCGAAAAAGACTTTGTTCTCGCTGTATCGGTCCAGCACAAGATACCAATTCGTTTGCCTGCTTTTTATGCTGTAACCAATTTGAAAGCCGTCATCCGTACGATAGAAAGCCTCGCAGTAATCCTTTCGAGCACTCCTATCTTTGTGTTCCTCAGCAATTAACGACTCTAAAGCGTTATCGATTTCCAAAAACTCGTCGTAGTGCACAAAAGCCTCAACAGCAGGTTGTTCTTTCACCTCTTTTCGGTAGATACGATAGAAATACTGGACGGCACCCTTCATATCAACGGTTCTTACCGAAGTCTCCAAGCCGTCGAAAAGTTGGGCGTATAGCGTCGAGATGGCATAGTCCGTAATCTTGCATTGGACCCCTGTTTGATGTGTCAACTGTTCATACTTTGTCTGATAGTCATCTACCCTGACATAGGGAGTTTGTGCCAGTAACAGTCTGCTTGCGAGCAGCATAATGGCAATGAAAAACAGCTTCTTCATATCTATTTATTTTTAGGTTATATTCATTTGGTATTGAATTGCAAAGATATGAATTTCGCTAAAACAGCAAGTTTTTTTTCGGGCCACTTGCGGGGTTTAGAAATAAGCTGTACTTTTGCAGTCCGTTCTTTGAGGATGATCGTTCATCATCAAAACCTGTTGGGAAACTTACGAAGTAGCGGCTGCCCAATCCCCTACCCCCCTTTGCAAGGGGGAATTGTGACAGCCCTACAAACTCTAAACTCTCAACACTAAACTCTAAACTAAACGAAGGGGATGTATGGTTTTGACAGCAAGATGAATTGTCATGTAAGCATGCCGAGCCTCGCAGTGACGCTCGTTAATCTTGACTGCAAAAGAATAATTGGCGAGAATAACTACGCTTTCGCTGCCTAATCGAAGTACAGTAGATTACTGGCTTAATCCGCTCACAAGGTGGGTGGACGAAACATCCCGCAGGTGGAGATTCCTGATTCCGGCCTGAGCCCGGGGTGCTAATCAATTTCGGGATAGTCTTGTCGGCGCTCCGACGACGAGGCGAAACTTAGGAGATAAGGTCGCGTTTAGGGCGTTCGCTCCCTTGCACGGCACGAAAACCAATAGCGGAATAAGCATGTAGAAAGCCTGGGGGTTCCTTGTTTGGACGAGGGTTCGACTCCCTCCATCTCCACTTTTTGAACGCAAAAGCCATCTTTTTCGGTGGCTTTTGCCATTTTTTAGGCCTATAACCACCTATACAATCGAAAAAAAACGTACCTTTGCAGATTAATTAAAACCTAATCCGCCATGGCACTTGATAACGAAAAATTTGTTGGTGAAGGCCTGACCTACGATGATGTCCTGTTGGTCCCTTCCTATAGTAATGTTCTCCCGCGTGAAACAAGCTTGAAGACCAAGTTCTCACGCCATATTGACCTCAACATCCCTGTCGTCTCCGCTGGTATGGATACCGTCACGGAGAGCCGCATGGCCATCGCCATCGCCCAAGAAGGCGGCATCGGCGTGCTGCATAAGAACATGACCATCGGCAAGCAAGCTGCCGAGGTGCGCAAGGTGAAGCGCGCTGAGAACGGCATGATCAGCGACCCGGTGACCATCCACGTCGACGCCACGGTGAAAGACGCCCTCGACTTGATGAGTGAATACCACATCGGTGGCATCCCCGTCGTCGACAGCCAAAACAAACTCGTCGGCATCGTCACCAACCGCGACTTGCGCTTCGAGCGTGGCCTCGACCGTCCCATCGCCGAAGTGATGACGAGCAAAGACCTTATCACCACCACCGAGGTGTCGTTTGAGAAGGCCGCCGACATCCTTCAACAATACAAAATCGAGAAACTGCCCGTGGTCGACAAGGACAACCATCTTGTCGGTCTCATCACCTATAAAGACATCATTAAGGTGAAGGCACGTCCCAACGCTTGCAAGGACTCTCGCGGTCGTCTGCGTGTGGCTGCTGCCGTTGGCATTGCCGCCAATACCCTCGAACGCGCCGCTGCTTTGGTCGACGCAGGGGTGGATGCCTTGGTCGTCGACACGGCCCATGGCCATTCACAAGGCGTTATCGACATGGTGCGCAACCTGAAGGCCAACTATCCCGACATCGACATCGTGGCAGGCAACATCGCCACCGCCGAAGCCGCCAAGGCCTTGGCAGAGGCTGGCGCCGACGCCATCAAGGTGGGTATCGGTCCTGGTTCCATCTGCACCACTCGTGTGGTGGCTGGCATCGGTGTGCCGCAACTCACCGCTGTCATGGATGTGGCGAAGGCTTTGGAAGGCACAGGCATTCCGCTCATCGCCGATGGCGGCATCCGTTATACTGGCGACATCGTGAAGGCCTTGGCCGCAGGAGCCTCCTCCATCATGGCTGGCTCACTCTTCGCAGGTGTGGACGAATCGCCAGGAGACACTATCATCTACGAAGGCCGTAAGTTCAAGACCTACCGCGGTATGGGCTCTCTCGAAGCCATGCAGCAAGGCTCGAAGGACCGCTATTTCCAGGACAACGTAGAAGATGTGAAAAAACTCGTTCCCGAAGGCATTGCAGGTCGTGTTCCCTACAAAGGCACGCTCTCCGAAGTTGTCTACCAGATGGTCGGTGGCTTGCGCTCAGGCATGGGCTACACAGGCTCGCACACCATCGAAGAGCTCAAGAAAGCCAAGTTCATCCGCATCACCAACTCGGGCATTCTCGAAAGCCATCCGCACGACGTGACGATCACCCAAGAAGCCCCCAACTACAGCAAGAGAAGCTGATGAAGGCCTCCATATCGTTTCCTGAGCTGCAAAACCTCATTGCAGAAAAGGCTAAGCAACAGATCGGACTTGCTTTCGTTGACGGGAAGACCATACGCGTGACCTATCCCCTAAACTTGGGCTTCATCAAAAAAGACATCTCAGCCAACTTACTCATCAAAGAGCTAACGGGGAGTGACTTGCTGTTGCAACTTGATGCCGGATTGGGTTCCGACACTATGCTCACCACTGTGCTCAGCCTGCTGAAAGACAAGCTTCCTGAAGGATTGATCGAAAAGCGTCCTGAAAGCCATCTTCTCATCCATCTAGGCCAAATCGAGAACGTGAAGACCGTGTTCGAAAAAGTCGACGTCACCGACCTGCACGTACTTACCGAAGGCCTTGAAGTGGAAGGCGCATTGAAATAATAACTACCAACAAACTTCGTTATTGAAATAATAAGCAAACAAAGATACCAGAAATGAAAAACTGTAACTTTTTGAAACTATTTATGTTGGCATCATTATTTTTGCCAACGTTTTTTGCCAACGCACAGTCGAAACTCGACAAACAGGTCTTGATGACCATTGGAAACAAAGACATCACAGTAAAAGAGTTCTGCGACGTTTACTACAAGAACAATCTCAAGAGCGATGTCATTGAAAAGAAAACCGTTGACGAATATCTCGACCTTTTCACAACCTTCCGCATGAAAGTCATGGAAGCCGAGCGCATGAAATTGGACACCAGCTCAAAGTTCCAGAAGGAGTTGGCTGGCTACCGCAAGCAGTTGGCCAAGCCTTTCATGAGCAGCGACGACATCACAGACGAGTTGATTCAAGAGGCTTATGAACGCAAACTTAAGGACATCCGTGCCTCACATATCCTCATCCGTTGCGACAAAAACGCTCTACCTTCTGACACGTTGAAAGCCTACAACAAAGCCATGGACATCCGTAAGAAGGCCTTGGCCAAAGGGGCTGACTTCGCAGCTCTGGCAGACAAGTATTCGGAAGACCCTTCTGCCAAAGGCATGAAGGCTACCGCTGAGACCCCTGCCCGTCCAGGCAACCATGGCGACCTCGGCTATTTCTCTGTCTTCGACATGGTGTATCCTTTCGAAACCGGAGCTTACAACACCAAAGAAGGTGAAATATCGATGCCAGTGCGCAGTGACTTCGGCTACCATATCATCAAAGTACAAAGCGTTACGGATGCCATGGGCACCATCCAAGTTGCACACATCTTCCTGCAACTGCCATTCGATGCCCCTGAAGAAAACGTAGCCGCCATGAAGCAAAAAGCCGATAACATTTATAAGGAACTGATGGACACAGACGGGAAGAACTGGGCCGAGAAAGTGAAACAATACACCGATGACAAAGGCACTATCGCTCGCGACGGCGCACTTAGTCCTTTTACTGTCAGCCGCATCGTGCCCGAGTTCATTGAAGCATGCAAATCGTTGGAAGTCGGACAAATAGCCCAACCTGTACGCACCAACTATGGCTTCCATATCATTAAGTTATTGAGCAAGTCGGGTGTGAACTCTTTCGAAAAGGAAAGACAAGGACTTGCCGAACGTATTGAGAAAGATATGCGTTCCAAGAAATCGGAAGAAATGGTTCTCAAACAGGTTAAGAACGAGTATAAATTCAAGCAGAACGACAAGAATTTGGAAGCTTTCATGGCTACTATCGACAGCAGTATACTGCAAAAAGCCTACGAACCTTCCGACAAGGTCGACATGAAAGCCACTTTATTCAGCTTGGGTGGCGAGACCACCAAAGTGAGCGACTTCGTCAACTATATTAAAGAACACATGACGCCGCAGAAATTTAACTCACCTGCCACTTACGCCTACCAATTGTATGAAAGTTTCTCCAATGGTGTTGTGATGGATTATGCCGATGCCCATCTTGAAGAAAAATATCCTGAATTCAAAGCTTTGGTGCAAGAATACAGGGACGGCATTCTTCTTTTCGACCTCATGGACAAGGAAGTGTGGAACAAGGCTGTGAAAGACACTCTAGGCTTAGAAGAATTCCACCAGCGTAATGCCAACAAATATATGTGGGAGGACCGTGTCTACGCCTCCATCATCACAATAGCTCGTCCCGAATCGTTACCAAAAGTGAAAAGCCTCCTTGATAGCGGCATTGAACTTGACAGTTTAAGAAGCGTAGTGCAACGAGACTCCATTCCAGCCGTATTTGTGCGCAAGGGGTTCTACCAAAAAGGCGACAACAACTTCGTAGACCAAACCGAATGGAAGGTGGGCGTGAGGAATGAAATTCCGTCCACCGTCGACCAATCGACCACCATCGTCTGCATCAGAGAAGTGCGTAAGCCCGAGCAAAAGACCTTGAAGGAAGCCCGCGGCCTTGTCACCTCCGACTACCAAGTGGAACTCGAGCAACAATGGGTGAAGTCACTCAAGGAACGCTATCCCGTGAAAATCAACGAGAAAGTATTAGATAAAGTCAGGCAACTGTATAAATGAAGAAGTTCAGCGTTCTGATCGGTATCGCTTTCCTAGTGCTGTTGATGGGTTGCGACTATTTCCAGAAGAGTTCGAAGGAAGTGGTGGTGGCCGAATGTTATGGTAAGTACCTCTATGAGTCGGACCTCCAGGGCATCGTACCCGCAGGAGTCGGCACCATGGACAGCATCCAGCGAGTCAGCACCTTCATTGATTCATGGATCAGAAGGCAGGTGCTTATCCATCAGGCCGAGAACAACCTCGACAAGGAAGCACTCGACCTTGACAAGCAGATGGAAGAATACCGCAACTCCTTGGTCATCTACGCCTACGAAAGCCAACTCATCGACCAGAAGCTGGACACCATCGTCAGCGAAGATGAGATTGCCGAATACTACGAACAGAACAAAGAAGACTTCCAACTGCGCAACACCATGGTGCGCGTGGCCTATGTCATCCTCGACGAAGACTGCAAGCAGAAAGCCGACTTCAAGAAACTACTGAACGACCCCGACACGCTGATGCTTCAAAACATCGACATCCAAGCCAATTATTACGCCGTGAAAAGCTTCGTCGACGTAGACCAATGGATACGCCTCGACGAACTGACCAACATCGTCCCGATTCAGATCTTCAATGCCGAGAGTTTCCTGAAAAAGAACAAGTTCGTTAGTTTCGACGTGAACAACTACACTTATATGGTGCGTTTTGTGGACTACCTTTTGGAAGAAAGCACTTCGCCTATGGAAATGGTGCGCGACAACATCAAGAGCGTCATCCTCGCCCAACGCAAGCAAGCCATGATCGAAGAGATGCAAACGGCGCTGTATGAGAAAGCGAAAAACGAGAAAGCGTTTGAGGTTTATGTGGGATCACCGAATTTGTAATGAGGAATGATGAATTCTGAATGCTGAATATGGAATGCGGAATGAGAAGTTAGGAGTTATTATATAGGAGTTGTAGGGCTGTCACATTGACTCGCTTCGCATCGTCGAATCTTACGATTTGTGGCAGCCGAGTAATATTGAGAATTAAATATTGAAATGAAATAATGAAAAGAAACTGGATTATCATAGCGCTGCTGTTTTTGGCCTTGCCAATGATGGCACAAAACCATCAGCCACAGGTGGTCGACAAGGTGGTGGCTGTGGTCGGAAAGAACATCATCCTTCAATCCGACATCGAGAACCAATACATCCAATACCGCCTGCAAGGCATGGCTGAAGGCACGGGGAAGGAAGTGAGAAGCCGTATTTTGGAAGAGCTCCTGCTCCAAAAGCTCATGCTCAACCAAGCTGAAATGGACAGTATCACCGTCACCGACGAGCAAGTGGATAAAGAGCTGAATAGAAGAATACAAATCTTAGTCAGCCGTTTCGGCTCGCAGGAGAAAATGGAAGCCCAATTCGGCAAAAGCATGTCGGAAATCAAGGAAGAAGTGCGTCAAGCCTCCAAAGACAACATGCTGCAAGAGCAGGTGCAAGCCAAGATCATGGAAAACGTGAAGGTGACACCACAAGAGGTGAAAGACTTCTACAGCAACATCCCCAAGGACAGCCTGCCGACCATTAGTCCTAGCTATGAAATCGTGCAGATTGTGAAGCGTCCGCCCGTCAGCATCGACGAGAAGCTGCAGGTGAAGGATCGCCTTTACCAGATCCGTAAACGCATCCTCGAAGGTGAGAGCAGCTTTGCCACCATGGCAGTGCTTTATTCCGAAGACCGTGGTTCGGCCAGCCAAGGCGGCGAACTCGGTTTTGCCGGCAGAGGCGTGTATGTACCAGAATTCGAGAATGTCGCTTTTAACCTCAGGGACGGCGAAATCTCGGATGTGGTGGAGAGCGAACATGGCTTCCATATCATCCAACTGATTGAGCGCCGAGGCGAGACCGTCAATTGCCGCCATATCCTATTGAAAGCCAAAGTACCCGTAGAGGCCTTAGAGAAAGCCCAAAACCAGCTCGACTCGGTAGCCCAGCTCATTCGCAACGGCGGCATGACCTTCGAAGAGGCTTGCAAGAAATACAGCGACGACGACTCGAAGAGCAATGGTGGCTATCTCAGCAACGCCGCCACAGGTGGGAACTGGCTTAGCATGCAAGACTTGAAAGAACTCGAAGACTACTATGCCGAATACAAAAACCTGGCTTTCGTCATCAGCCGTCTTGAGGTAGGACAGGTAAGCGACGCCATACCCATGACCACCAACGAGAACAACGACGCTTTCCGTCTCGTCATGGTCAAGCGCCAAAAAGAAGCCCATCAGGCCAACTTGAAGGATGACTACAGCCTCATTCAAAGCTGGGCTTTGGCCCAAAAACGCCAACAAGCCATAGGTAAATGGGTAGCCAACAAAGCTGCCAAAGCTTATATCCGCCTAGACGAGGCTTACAAAGATTATGATTTTTATTACGATTGGAATTTTCAATGACAAACTACGCTTCTGATATCGACGGTGCTAAGGCACTGGTCGAGAAATATGAGACCCTCCGCAAGGAAATCGGTAAAGTCATCGTCGGACAGCATGACATCATCCACGACACCATCTTATCCATCTTCTGCCAAGGCCATGTGCTGCTTGTGGGTGTGCCTGGCCTAGCCAAAACCTTGTTGGTCAACACCATAGGAAAAGCCTTAGGCTTGAGCTTCAGCCGTATTCAGTTCACCCCCGACCTGATGCCCTCAGACATTGTGGGCACAGAGATCTTGGATGAGACACGACAGTTCAAGTTCATCAAGGGACCTGTCTTCGCCAATATCGTCTTGGCCGATGAAATCAACCGTACCCCTCCCAAGACGCAAGCCGCCTTGCTCGAAGCCATGCAGGAGAAGAGTATCACCGTGTCGGGCAAGACCTACAAGTTGCAGGAACCGTTCTTCGTTTTGGCCACCCAAAACCCCATCGAGCAGGAAGGCACCTATCCCCTACCCGAAGCCCAATTGGACCGTTTCATGTTCAACCTCATGCTCGACTATCCTTCATACGAAGAAGAAATCGACATCGTTAAGAGTACTACCGTGGGCAGTGTCGCCGAGGTGAACGCAGTGCTGTCGCCAGAAGAGATTTTATATTTCCAACAACTGGTGCGTCGTGTGCCTGTGCCCGACAACGTATACGAATATGCAGTAAATCTAGTTGCCAAGACCCGTCCCCACACGGAGAAAGCCCACGAATGGGCCAACCGTTACCTAAGCTGGGGCGCTGGTCCGCGTGCCTCGCAATACCTCATCATCGGTGCCAAAGCCAACGCCCTAATGACAGGCAAATACTCGCCCGACATCGAGGATGTGCAGCGCGTGGCCATCCCGATTCTGCGTCACCGCATTATCAGAAACTATACTGCTGAAGCGGAAGGCATAAGCATTGAAAACATCATTGATTCGTTGAAATAAACGCAAAAAAGCAAGTCCCTGAGCCCGTTGAAGGGCCGTGTTTGGTATCGGCCCTTCGACAAGCTCCGGGGCCTTTGTTTTTATTCTCCTCCAATAAATTTGAAGCGCCAACGGTGCATGGCCACCAGATCAGGTACGGTCTCACCGCCCAGCCTCACCCTACGGCGCATGGTCATACGTGACGAGAACACACCATAACCACCGTCGATGAGCGAGAACTCGTTGTCGCCTTGCGAAAAACCGTTCTGCGTATTGTTGTTATAGATATACTGACTCAGTTTTTCGCCTCCTGCCACAATGGTGACTTCGGCGGGATAGTCACCGATGTAACGCTGCACATCGATCAAAGTGGTGTCGTCGCCCACAAATTCCTTCAGCTTTTGGTAGAACAATTCAGGTCGGTATAAGACGACATAGGCGTTGTCTTCCATGTGTAGGGATAAATCATAGTCAGTGAAGGTGCCCACATCCCACGACATGGTGCGAGGTACCGAGTCTCCATCGGGGCCACGTTGTTCCAAGAAGGTAAACGAAAACGTGACCTGATAGACAGCACCTTTGACAGCGGGATGAAACAGGAACTGGCGCGGCACCGCCCCGATATACTCCTTAGAGAAGTTAAGCGCCAAACTTTTTACATCGAACCTATCGTTGCCTACAAGGTCAGCCTTGGTGGTTAGAACCCTATCGGGGAGAACAACCTTCAGGCAGTAGCTGTATTGATTGTTCTTGGTATTCCTGCCGAGAGGTTCGGTGGTGTAATAAAGTTTCTGGCAGGGACCATAAAAGATGCCGGATTGCTTGTTGTGATTGGTAATGGTATCAAGCACTATTTCACGGATACTATCTTCATTACAGTATTCCACGAGACGGACATCCAATTTGCCAGGATAGTTGCTCGAATCGGGGTTTTGAGCCACCTGATAGGCATCTCCCTGAACATAGAACATACGTGTGATCTTCACATAGTTGGTATCGGCATTAGCGTCGAGTAAACCATAAACAACAGGCACTTGCTTGTAGTCAGCATAGAGGTCGATGTCGGTAGAGCAAGCACCGAGAAAACATGCAAACGACAGCCACAGGAATATTTGAAACCTTTTCATAGCGTATCACCCAGTCCGTTTATGCTGCAATAATACGAAATAATTTATTTCAAACAAGGAATTTCCGCTTTATTTCACTTTTTTATTCCTTTGTCACATTATCTGAAAACGTCTATCCGTCGTCAATCGTGACATGCGACATGCAAGGCAAACAAAAGCTGGCCCAAGTCAATGCAACTATAACTATAATGAAGCTTTATTCCTCATCAACGAGAAACACTGCAACCTGGCGGATGCCACTGGCACCAATGACAAGGGTCTGTTCGATGTCGGTACTGCGGCTCGGTCCCGTAATGACAGTAATCTGCGAAGGCTTGTTTTTGGCGTATTTCCGCTTCACGGTTTGGAAAGCCGTGCGCATACCAGGGACGATTTGGTCGGTGGTGGCATACACCAAAAGGATGTCGGGCAAGGCGTAGGCCTCGCGCGACTGCGTCATGGCGTCGGAGAGGACGATGCTACCCGTCTGCGCCACCAAACACTCGCAACCCGTCAGGCTGACAAGTTTCTGCTTGGGCTCACGCTCTTTGCTATCCGTGAAAGGAACGCCATATTTGCTCAGCATCTGCTTCATCTTAGGGCTGGTGCACCAAATAGGTTCCCAACCATTTTCGGGTGCAAGTTGCCTGATGCACTCGGCAAACTCGGCCTCGCTCTCCAAATAGATGAAGATGCCGCCATGTTCCTTGAAATTTTGCACAAAGGTGATGGCTGTGCCGTCTTCTTCCTTGATGGGCACCCAGGTCTCAGTGCGTTTGTCGATGTCCTTAAACAAGGCCTCTTGCCGCTCGATGAGGGCATTGCGCACCTTGGCGAGCATCTGTTCCTTGAAGGTGGCGTCCTTGTTTTCTCCTTTGTTGTCCCAAGCCATGGCGTTTAAGCGTTTTCAGATTCTTTCTCAGCCGCCTTCAAGGCTGCGTCTTTCAGTTTCTCGTCTTCGGAATTGTTCCACGGACGCTTGCCGAAGATGTGTTCCAAGTCTTCACCAAAGATGACTTCCTCTTCGATGAGCTTGTTGGCCAACTGCGACAAGCCATCACGATGGTCTGTCAAAATGGCAATAGCCTCCTGATAGGCCTTTTCGATGAGCTTGCTCACCTCCTTGTCGATGGTCTCGGCCGTCTTCTCGCTGTAGGGCTTCGTCAGGCTGTAGTCTTGCTGACCGCTCGAGTCGTAGTAACTTCTGTTGCCGATTTCTTCGTCCAAGCCATAATAGGTCACCATGGCGAAAGCTTGCTTGGTCACCTTCTCAAGGTCGGACAAAGCTCCGGTTGAAATCTGTCCGAAGACCACCTGTTCGGCGGCACGACCGCCCAAGGTGGCAATCATCTCGTGATACATCTGCTCCTTGGTGGTGATTTGACGTTCCTCCGGCAGATACCATGCTGCGCCAAGCGAATTGCCGCGCGGCACGATGGTCACCTTGACCAGCGGATGGGCATATTGCAACAGCCAGCTCGTCGTGGCGTGACCAGCCTCGTGGAAGGCGATGACCTTCTTCTCTTCAGGCGTTATGATCTTGTTCTTCTTCTCAAGACCACCGATGATGCGGTCAACGGCATCCAAGAAGTCCTGCTTGTCGATTTCTTCTTTGCCTTTGCGGGCAGCCATCAGAGCGGCCTCGTTGCACACATTGGCGATGTCGGCACCCGAGAAGCCCGGGGTCTGCTTGGCCAAGAAGTCCTTGTCGACATCGCTGCCCAGTTTCAAGCCACGCATGTGCACCTCAAAGATCTCCTTACGACCCACGATGTCAGGCAACTCGACGTAAATCTGGCGGTCGAAGCGGCCAGCACGCAGCAGGGCCTTGTCGAGGATGTCGGCACGGTTGGTGGCGGCCAACACGATGACGCCAGAGTTGGTGCCGAAGCCGTCCATCTCGGTGAGCAGCTGGTTCAAAGTGCTTTCACGTTCGTCGTTGCCGCCCGTGATGGCACTCTTGCCACGGGCACGACCGATGGCATCGATCTCATCGATGAAGATGATGCACGGGGCTTTTTGCTTGGCGTTGTTGAACAAATCGCGGACGCGCGAGGCACCCACGCCGACAAACATCTCCACGAAGTCGGAGCCCGAGAGGCTGAAGAAAGGCACATTGGCCTCGCCTGCCACACTCTTGGCCAGCAGGGTCTTACCCGTTCCGGGAGGGCCTACCAACAGCACGCCCTTCGGGATCTTGCCGCCCAATTTGGTGTATTTTTCAGGATTCTTCAGGAAGTCGACGACCTCCATGATTTCCACCTTGGCCTCTTCCAGACCCGCCACGTCCTTGAATGTCACGTTGACGCTGGTATTCTTGTCATAGAGTTGGGCGCGCGACTTGCCGATGTTGAAAATCGAGCCTGCGCCGCCTCCGCCGCCCATGCCACGGCCCATGCCGCGCATGATGACGACCCAAATCACAATCAGTATGATGAAAGGCAGCCAGCCAATCAAAAAGTCGGACACCCAGCTCTTGCGTTCCACATTGTTGATATACACCGGCTCTTTGATCTCTTTCTCCTTTTGTACGTTCTCCACCATCTCTTCAAAACGGCCGAGGTCGCCGATGCGGAAGGTATAGCTCGGCGTCGTAGTGGTGCCCTCAGCGTCGGGCGTCACCTCAGGGAAATACTCCGACAAACCTTTCTGGTTGAGATACACTTCAGCTTCCTTATTGTTGACTAAGTCGATGCGCTGTATCTGTTGCTTCTCCAGCAGTTCGATAAACTTACCCTGATCGATATCCTCTTGTGGTGTACGTGAACCCCTGCCAAAGAAATTCACCCCGATGAGGACGATTGCCAAAATGGCATATATCCACATCAAGTTGAACCGCCTTTTGCCGTTGGGTTTTTGATTCGGTTGGTTAGGGTGGTTCGGGTTGTTGCCGACCCCTCTATTCTCGTTATTCTCCATTGTAAAAAATTGGTTTTGAAAAGATTACTCCTCTGCCTCTTTCACGATTCTTTCGGCATCGGCCCAAAGCTCCTCCAATTTGTAATAGCCGCGGGCTGATTCCAAGAACACATGAACGACGACATCGACGAAGTCTATCAAAATCCATTCCGTATTGTCGCGACCCTCCACATGGTAGGGTTTGCTGTGCGTTTTTTCGAACACCAGCTCCTCCACCTTGTCGGCGATGGCATCGACCTGAGTCTTCGAGGGCGCGTGGCAGATGACGAAATAATCGGTCACGGCGGTGGTGATTTCCCTCAAGTCGAGGGTGACGATGTCCTTGCCTTTGACGGCTTCCATGGCCTCTATCGTGGCGGCCACAATCTCTTCAACGTTATCGTTTTGATGTCTGATTCTCATATACTTTTTGACTTCGGGACTACGGGACGCGGGACACGAGACAATCGGTCATCCCGTGTCTCGAAGTCTCGCATCAATTATTAAGGGTGCAAATTTACGTATTTTTACGTTATCAAGTGGCATTTGACAAAAATTAACTCCGTTTCACTCCGTTGAATCAAAGATTTCCGTATTTTTGAGCCTCAAAACGAGCATCCATGAACGAAATCGACTTCTCCCCCATCACCACTTTCATCTTCGACTACGACGGCGTGATGACCGACGGCACCGTTTTCAGTGACCATGACGGACACCCTTGGCGCGCCACCAATGTGAAAGACGGCTATGCCTTGCAACTGGCCTCAAAATTGGGCTACCATGTGGCCGTCATCTCAGGCGCCATCTGTCCCTCGATGGAAGTCAGGATGAACAGCCTCGGTGTGACCGACGTATTCACCGGAATCCCTGACAAAGTGCTGAAACTCAAGGAATACATGCAGGAGAAAGGTTTAAAACCAGATGAGATCATCTTCATGGGTGACGACATCCCCGACCTGCGCGTGATGCAATGCGTGGGTTTGCCTGCCTGTCCCGCCGATGCCTCGCCCGAGGTGAAGGCCATCAGCAAGTTTGTCAGCGAGCGCTATGGCGGCAAGGGCGCTGTGCGCGACGTGATTGAGCGCGTTTTGAAAGCGCAGGGCAAATGGATGACGGCTGAGGCGTATGCTTGGTAGTTAGTTCCGATTCAGCCGCAAACAGAACAAGAGCCTCAACCGCTGATTTGGGTTGAGGCTCTTTTCATTTATTTCTCGCTTTCCCAGTGGTCCATCCAACGCAGCGCTTTCCACTCCCACATCCGCTCGTAGAAGGCCTCCATGGTGTCTTCTTTCGTGGAGTCTGCTTTGGCGCTTACCTGTTCGGTGGCGGGCTCTTTTTTCCCTTCTTGTCTTGCCTGCTGACATCCCGCCAGCGGCAGGGCAGCCAAGGCCGCCGCTGCCGCTAGAAGTAAGACTTTTGTTTTAATCTTCAAATTGTAAATGTGTGTGTATTATTTTGTAACAACCAATTTGCCAGTATATACATGCTTTCCACATTGGACAGTATACA
>Ga0310694_10001704_pt1 | contig 24209 bp, 15 predicted proteins | sample 174DNAGHGhighgp2_FD_203884 | JGI IMG/M metagenome (GOLD analysis project Ga0310694, IMG submission 203884) | Sheep rumen microbial communities from Palmerston North, Manawatu-Wanganui, New Zealand - 1742 DNA GHGhigh gp2 (v2) (version 2) | ecosystem: Host-associated > Mammals > Digestive system...
ACATTAATGATATGGTGACACCACTTGAACATCTTACCTATGACACTGACGGTATGGTTCTTGTCACTGTGAGGGGTGACCGTAATTTGAGCCGTGAGCGTGAAAACACCTTTGACAAACGAGGTCGATTCATTGATGCTCCTGAGGCTGGTGGTGAAATCAACATAGACAAGAAGAATGCCATCGACCGTCCTGTACTTGTTTTGCTCAAACAAAACGGTTCAAAGGATTTAGGATGGCGCGGAACTGCATTCTACTGGCCCGTGCTCACCACACCTCAGAATATGAATGCTGGTATATTTACTGTCAATGGTAACAAGAAATTCCGTAAGGCAAAGAAACAGATTGAGCTTGAAACCTTAGGAAATTATCCAAAGGATGAGGTCTTGTCTTTGACTATTAAGAAAGAATTCTTTTTTGACATCATTCTTGATTACAGGAAAGAAGATTGGCGCGAAATAAAAGCGACCAATGCCAATTTGTTCTTAGAGAAAGACTTGATGGGAAAACTTATTCTGGTTGAAGGAACAGACCCTGACAAATATTACGACTTGACAACAGTCAATGATAATATCTTTCCGTTTGAGGTGAAAGACTATAAGTATTTGCATTTGCGCACGTCCATGGATTTGAGCGGAAGTCAAGCCATTATTAAGTTAAAGGAAGATGATCCATACGAAATGGTTTGCCGTCCGTTTGAACAGCAGGACGTGGTGTATACAGAATTCAATGAAGGTCAGGATGTAACAGACCAATCTGCTGGCATCTGGAATATCGTATATCATCTTGATAAGGTTCTAGAGAAGAAACTAACTCCTGAAGATACGGAGTTGTTACAAAACTGCGTAGATTATTTGGCCAGTATAGAACAGGAATCAGGGAATGAGAGCAACGCTTGAATATATCAAACAGAAGTTTGACGAATACAACAATCTGATGTTTGAGGGGAAGTTAAAACCACTTCCCTTCAAACTCAGTAATGCCAAGTCATTTCTCGGTGCAGTATTCTTCCAGCGAGAGAAAAATCCAGATGACACTTGGAATTACTATGGATTCGTATTCAAAATTAGTACAGTGATGGATTTACCAGAAGATGTAGTGGAAGACACTATTATCCACGAGATGATACACTACTACATCATGAGTAATCAGATGCAGGATACGGCACCACATGGCAAACTCTTCATCTCAAAGATGCAAGAGATAAACCGAAAGTTTAACCGTAATCTATCTGTCACCCACCGTACCACTAAAGAGGAGCAGGATAGTGACAAGAGGGTTCAGCAGCACATCATCTGTGTATCACGCCTGAAAACGGGTAAGCGTGGAGTTACTGTTGCCACGAAGTCTAGGCTGTTTGAATTATGGGATGCTATGCCCAACTTTCCCAAAATGGCAGAATTGAAATGGGTGGTATCTACTGACCCATATTTCAACCGCTTTCCCAAAGCAACAAAACCAGGCATCTACTTTGTCCCATCTGAGGAACTGGAGCCACACCTGAAAGATGCGAAGGAACTAATCAAACAAGGTAATTCTATACGGATTAAAAAATAGTATGACCATCAACGAAAGAATAAACAAAAAACTAAAGCCCTGGGGGCTTACCGTCGAAGATTTGACAGAAGAAGAACTGGCAGAAGCTAAAGAATGTTTGAAGCCTGGAACTATTGATGGCTTTTTCTCCAGTGAAGTTTTGATTAAGAAATCGCTTATGAAGAGCATTGAGCGCAAAAAAGCTAACATTTAGATTAGAAATTTGCCCATAAGTCGTGACATAACTCAGGCGGAAACTGCGATAATTTGCATGTTTCCGCCCGAATTCTTTGATTAAGAGAAAATGAAAAAGTCTCCAATATGATCATATTGGGGCACACACGAAGGAGAATTTATTTCTTCTTTTCGCGTTGTGACAGAGCACTTCCAGCTATGCTTTTTGTGCGCTTACTTGAACGTCCGTCACGCAAAGCAGCTGATGCCTGCTTTGCAACTTTTGTTGAAGTAACTTTTTTCGCCATACATTATAATTTAGTAGCGCAATTTTGGATGAATCTGCCACCATCCTTAGCTTGTTCCATTTCAGGCTGGCACAATCTCACCTTATACTGTAATCAACCGTCATGTCATGCTTTTAATAATGATCCATGATTTATTTCTGGATGTTCCCAAACACCAGTAATCTTCCATATCTCATAATATAGAATCCATTCATGTGTCCATGGAATGATGTGGCTGTAAAGACTGCTCCTTCCGTATTTCCATGGTTGTTCCTTAGGGTAATAAAGACAGAGACTATTGTCTTTATATACATGTGGAGGATTCGATACCAAGTTGGGTGAAAGTATCCATACTTTAGGAGGGCTACATCCATCATATACTACTTTATAAGAATAATCAACTCCCGTCTGATTATAATGACCAAAGACTACTAGTAATCGTTTGCCCTTCTCTGCTTTGAACCTACAGTCAAGGAAGTCATAATTAGCCTCTAACATTGTCTTCTCATGAACAAGTAGATAGTAGTTGGATGGACTCTTATGTGTTGGGCGCTGATATGTCTTCTTGGCCATAATTTGAGTGGGCTATGTTTTTGACTCCTTCAGTAGCATGAATGATGCCACTCCTTGCTGTAGTAGCAATTCCTGCTGTTATCTGTCGTCCAATAACGCGGAGTTTTTCAAGACGATTCATTGTTTCGTCGTCTTCGTCTTCTGCCAAGGGAAATCTTTCACCTAGGTGTTTACGCCATAGTTTACTGGCTTTGAGTTTGTTCTGTTCTTCGATAGCCTTATCAGCATCTTCTATGAATTTATCAAGTTCGTTTAGGAACTTTTGCTTACGGTCGGCATTGTAATTTTCAAAAAGATTATCATAAGGCGTGGCTGGGACAATGCAGATAAAACAGGTGTTTAGTGCTGTTTTTATCGCTTTTAAAGTATCACGAAGCGCGATGTCATCGCGTCCTTCATGCTTTTTCTGGTTATTGCTTGCTAGAATGGTCATAGCAAGGCCTGGAGGCATGAAACCTCTAACGGTGTCTGTCCATGATTTGAGATAGGACACCAAATGGACTAATGCGTCATTATCTTTCTTCTTTCCTTGAAACCAAACCACAACCTCCCGAGGGTCGCTCAACTCGTAACCTTTGTCACGAACGGCTAACTCAGGGTGTTCATTGTTGCTGTCAGTGTCCTTTCGATATACTGGCAGGTCAATGTGGTATCCTGCTGTATATTGAACACGGATACATTTATTCTTATGTATGGGAGTGGCATCCGTGGTTCCTTCCACAGCCTCCTTCACCCAGCCTTGTAAGGTTTTGGCTGCCACATCTGGCATAGGGATGAAGTAACAACCATCGTCTAAGTCGCACTCATCTTCCTTCGTACGAATTGTAGTTCCCATCTTGTAGGAGCCTTGAATGTAAAACGAAGGCTTATACTCTGGATGATTCACTTTAAAATGATTCTTTATCTTCTGACGAAGATTGTTGTGTGAGGTAATCATCTTTTGTCGCTTTGTGTCAGTGATCTGGAGTTCACCGAAAAACTCTTGAAAATTTGAGTCTAAGTTTGCCATATGCATTTATTTAATTATGTTATGTTTATACGGTTCTATTTTATCCTGAATAAAAGGTTTTAAGAGGTCGACATTCAGCTTGAATAAGTTTTGGCCAATGTTAGCTAGTAGGTCGAGTGAATACTTGTCTGTTGCATCCATTGGAATATTTTCCTCTAACTTCTCTTGTATTCTACGATAGACAAAACGCCCTTTTTGGTCGTATCCTGCCCCATTGCACATTAATTTCATTGTATTGTCAATATAGACAGACTGGCCAGATGACATGACTTCGTAGATACGAATGCTTTTTTGCCTGTTTGGGCACAACCAATAACGTACGCCTCTCTTTTTCCCGATTATACGGTCTTTAAGATTGAATGTGCCAGTCCCCAGTGACAGAATTTCGATGTCTTCCAATGGAATGCCAATGCAGTATACAGCTTCCGTGAGCCCAAGCAATGTAGGATTGTTTGCTAGCACACCACCATCTACATTATTAATGTATTCACTTCGATTGGTGGAATTCATGTCATTGAAATTGAAACTATGTGGTGTGAAATAAACTGGTGCCGCTGCCGTTGCAAGAGCTGCATTCACAACTGGAATGTGACAATCCCTTGGATAATTAGGAAGATGATCTGTTTTAAATACATGCTGCTCACCTTTGTCAAGGTCATAGGTGGGAATGCAAAGACGCGTTTTGCAGTGGTAGATACGAGTGTCATTTGTCCGATAATCAAATGGATTGAAACTCTCTGCAAGCAGTTTCTCTAAGGCTTCCCTGCTGTAGAATGGCTCGTTTTTGATAAAAGCCTGCCACAAACTCTTATGGGGGAAAATTATTTTGGCGTTTTCTTGGTAGAGTTTGAGGATATCTTTGGCGGTCATACCAAGAGCTATACCAATAGCAATAATACCACCAGTACTTGTACCACATACTAAGTCAAAGTAATCGCACAATCGGGCATCCGCTCCATCTTTTTTTATTGCTTCTTCTTCGAGATAATAGAGAACTTTTGCGGGAATAATTCCCCTAATGCCTCCTCCGTCAATACTTAATATTTTAAATTTCCGCTTTTCACTCATGAATTATTATTTCCTGTCCTTTTCAGGGTTTTTAAATTGTTTGTTAAATATAGTACAAAGAATGTGCCAACCAAAATAAAATCCTAATTATTTTCGATTCTATATGCATATTTGGCGTAATTATGTCTAAAACAGGGATTAAAACTGTCTTGTTTGCATACTTTGTTGCTTATAATACATTCTTGTCATGTCTGACTGTCATATTTAAAAGTTGTTTATGTCAAAACACAAGATTCTATATGACATTTTGGCGTATTTTGAGCCAAAATTGATTATAAAATAGTTAAATAAGCTTCTTTTATTTTTTATTCGAAATAAAATTTGTAACTTTGTGCCCAGAAATTTATGGCATATGATACAGGAATTAAAAATTAGAAATTTTTTATCTTTTCGAGATGAAGTTATATTGAGCTTCGAGGCGACAAAAGATAATACTTTTGAGGACTGCCAAGTTGTAGAGGTAGCCAAAGGGGTTAGATTGCTTCGTTTTGCATTAATTTATGGCGCAAATGCAAGCGGAAAATCGAATCTATTGTCGGCACTAGACTTTTTACATGATTTCTGGTTTGAAAGAAAAGAAGATTTGGATCAGTCAACCGATGCTGTCCCTTTCCTTTTAGATACAGAAACACCAACGGAACCGTCTTCTTTTGAGTTAAAGTTTTTTGTTGACGGCATAAAATACTGGTATACACTTTTGCTAGACGAAAAAAGGGTCATATCTGAAAAGCTCTTCTATTATAAAACTGTTCAACCTACTATGTTGTTCAGCAGAGACCTGCAAAATGGACAGTCCATAATTAAGTTTAATGCTTCGATTATAAAAGTGAGTCAAGCCGTTGTCGAAGAACTTACATTAAGATGTTTGTCCAACATGTCTTTTTTTGCTGCACGAAATCAAGTTAATTGTACTTTACCACTCATTGATTCAGCTATTAATTGGATGAAGTCTGGCATCTTGCCTATGATAGAGCCTAAAACTCAAATGTTTGAATATGCTGGAGGAAAAATGTTGAATGATATTGAGTTAAAAAAATATCTATTGAATTTTATCCATAGAGCAGATTTCAATATTACTGATATAACTACAGAAAAAGAATCTGTTCCAATGCCTGGATTTATGCGTAATGCAATACTGGAGGATAAGCAAATACCCAAATCAACAAAGGAAAAACTTCTTGCTGATGCTGTGCTTGACAGATTGAAAACAGAATTTGAACATACTGTAAAAAATTTGCGTGGAATAGAGAAATACACTCTGCCCAACTCTTTACAAAGCGAGGGTACACGACGTACATTTGGAATAGAAGCCGCTATTTACGAATGTATCAAAGGTAATAATTTCCTATCCATAGATGAAATAGAGTCCTCTTTGCATCCAGATTTGGTGGAATTTATAATCGAACAATTCCTTAAAGTCAAAAGTCACAGTCAGTTGTTAGTAACATCTCACTATGATCCTCTTTTAAATACGGTCGATGATCTTTTGAGAAAAGATTCCGTTTGGTTCACAGAAAAGGAAGAAGATGGTAACTCACATTTGTATTCACTGGTAGAGTTTAAAGGACTTAATAAAATTAGTTCTTTCCAGAGGTCATATAGAAATGGTGTGTTTGGTGCATTACCTAACATTCATAATTAAAGATTATGGCACGAAAAGAGGCAATAAAACAGCAAAGGCAAGAACGTGCAGTTATAATAGGTGCAGGATTGACTGAAAGGTGGTATTTCTCGCATCTACAATCACGTTTTAATCTCAAAATTAAAATTCGTCCAAGATTCTTTGGTAACGAGATTATTACAACGTTAGAAAAGCGCATCAATCAAGTCCTTTCTGATGAAGGAATTGCTGTTGTTATCTTTGATGCAGATGTTTCCACATGGAATGATGCCGAAAAAACAAGATTAATAGCACTTAAGAAAAAATATGAGAAAAGTAAACGTGTTATTTTATGTGATAGCCTACCGTCAATAGAATATTGGTTTCTATTACATTATTTAAATACTAATAGATTTTTCGGTACTTCAAAAGCTGTTATTGATGAATTAGTAAAATATGTTGAACGTTTTGAAAAAACTGATGATTTTTTAAGAAATCCCAAATGGGTTGAAGAATTATGCAATAATGGGAAACTAGAAGACGCTTATGAACGAGCGACCTCTTATGGTGAGCAAGGCCCTTCTTATAGTAATGTATGGAAAGCTATTAAATACGTTGGCATAAAGGAATAAGGTCTTGAAGGTTGCATAATAGCCATAGAAGTCAGGTCTATAGTTGCTATATAAAATATAATATATTCAATACATAGGATGTTTAATACGAGCCGGCAGACTATGAATTAACAACAGGCTCCAATCTTAAATACAATGATAAAAATAAACTTTTTGAAATTGTAGCTTGAGTTGAGAAGATTCGCTCAGGCTACTTTGAGGTGGTGTAAGACTCATGTAGCATCCATCTGTATTGTTGCTAACATGTTTGTTTTCGGATGCGACTGTTGCTAGTTGTTCTTTAGTCCATCAGGTGAATCTCAAATCTCTGTGATAGTCGATGTCGTTGGTTTTGCCCATGAGATAGATTTGTAGCAGAGAGAAAATAAGAGAAAGACCATGTTAGAGATGTAATCTTCAAAAGACTGGTGCATGGATGCCATGTTCTGGTTCGAATCCAGAGACCAGTCCTTTTATTTGTCAGTTGAATTCGCGCGTTCCAAAAAAAGTTAAAAACGTTAAATCTTTGTCGTTTTCTTTATCTACAGAATCAACGTAATCACTATTCTACCGTTTAGGATATAATAGATTGATTTACAATAAGTTGCAAATACCTTAATTGTGAGAAATTATCCAATATAACCATTCCCAATTCCGTCACTCTCATATGTGAAGAGTCATTCTGCGGCTGCCAGGGAATTACTTCCCTGGTCATCCCCGAAAGCGTAACAAACATAGAAGGGCGAGCTTTCTATGGTTGCCATAATCTGAAAACAGTGAGTCTGCCTAATTCCATCACAGCCATTAACGCCTCTACTTTTTATGGCTGCAATAACCTTAACTCTATTAACATACCGAATTCCGTCACTACCATTGACAGGTTCGCATTCTATCAATGCAGCGCGTTGACATCGATTGTCATACCAAATTCCGTCGATTCCATCGGGAAAAGTGCCTTCTCTGGCTGTAAGTCATTGACATCAGTAACCTCTTATATCACGGATGTTTTCGAAACGGGTGAAGATGCTTTCCAAAACTGCACGAACGCTACCCTCTATGTTCCGAATGGATTAATAGAGACTTACCAGTCAACTGCAGACTGGAGCAGGTTGACTCGTATAGAGGGAATACCTGGTGTTTCGCTAATCCTCGCTTGCTCTGACCAAGGAAAAGTCACCATCAACGATTTCTTGGAGTTTGCCAATAACATTGGCGAGACGGTTGTCTATGATGGCACGGAAAACACCTTCGTATTTACGCCAGAGGAGGGTTGTCGGTTGGACAGGGTACTTATCAATGGACTGGATGTCACCAAATCCGTCAAGAACAATCGATTGACAGCCCAAATAATGCCGAATTCCAAAATGATGGTTGTATTCTCGTCCAAAGGCGAAGACATCAATGGCGACGGAGTGGTTAACATTGCCGACGTAATATCAATTGTAAACACCATTTTGGAACAATGACGTTCCAAAATCCAAGGGTCTGACTATTTCATGCCAGACCCTTTTCTTTAACAGGAGCGGTCAGTTAATTGGTATTGAGGTTAAAGTCATACTCAACACATATCCTTCATGTCTTTCCGTGACATCCAGCAAGTGTGAATCCGATTTGAGCGGGATATTTGTATCTATTTATGTAATAACTTAAAAAAAAGACTCAATTTTTTGACATTTACAAATTTTTCTCTACTTTTGTAAAGTAAATATAAACAGCTATCTTGAACTAATGTCTCTAAAAGTACTCCATTTTCTTAGACTCAACCCTGATAATACTATCAGCCTTGTGCTTTAAAGTTCTTTCGTAATCCGTTACCACCATTTTGATGGAATCAACTTTGTCGCTATTACCCAATTCTATGATGGCTAAACGTATCGTTTACGTTGTCTAAGTGTATCATTTACGAGGTGGAAATGATTACTATGTTTCAACGGTGAGAGATGTGAGGGATAGTTTTGCGACTTTCCTTATAGGAAATTATTTACCCTCGACCTAAATGATTTTTCTTTATACAAAAGTTACTATTTCATCTCTCACATCCTTCACCACCTCGTTCAGAATGGCAGTACTGACTCTTAAAATCGTCTTATATCGAACTCACGTTAAATAAATACATAGCACAATAAAAGAGATCGTATTTCTTACTCGCTATCTGGAAAAAATGTCACTTTGAAGTGACTCATTGTCATCGTATTACATAGGTTCTCGTGTGTAAAGGTACTTTCAATAACAATTGATCTTGGATTTTTTCTCTCTCTTAAATGGTTTTGGACATGAAAAAACGTATCAATTTCAATTCTCTAAACATCTCTTCCAACGGTGGCTTTGTAGTTGCTGGCAACATGTACGGCACACTGTCATGGAAAAACTATAGTCTGACCAATACAAAAACAAACTATCACAAAAGAATCAAACATTTCCTTATGACGGAAAATGATATTGAGGGTAAACTTGTCAATAAAACCCTTATGAATTATTCAAACTAACAAAAACTACCCATAATGTGGTAATATTTGCACTTGTGGAAAATGATAATTATCTACTTTTGCAGCGAACGAATCAATTAAAACACTAATATAAAATTATGAGAAATTTATTTTTACGCTCAATGAAGTCGATTGCATTGATAGCAGGGCTGTTCTTTGCTACTCATGCAATGGCAGACAACGTAATCGGACAACCCGTGACCGATTTTATTAATCCAGATCAAATGAAACTGGATTACCCTTACAGTTTGCAAGGAACTAATCGTAAATTGTTACGAAGCAAACTACTTACTTTCCAAATACAAGCTCCTGCCGATGGAATGTATGGAGTGGAATATTTGGTAAATGTCACTGGCAACAATGTTCAATTGGCAGCTACATCTTCCGATGCGGAAGATGAATACACCGAACCTGATTGGGCAGAATTTGCACATGTAACTTCTATCACCGATGCAGAATTACAAACTCCCAGAGATCCAGATCTCGATGTTCCTGTAGATGGTGATGACACTCCCGTTGAACCAGAAGAACCAGTTGAGTTGGGAACGCCAGTTTATCTCTATTCTGCCGTTAACCTTCATGCAGGATTAAATTATGTACATGTATGGATGCACGTATATTGGCGTAATGACAACATTGCTCCACAAAAGGTACAATTCAAGAGTATCAAGGTATTGGGACAAGGATCTGGCGAAGTAGCTGCCGTAGCTGCTCGTACGAGTCAAAAAGCTTATCGCACTAAATATTTCACCAGTTTGCAAGATGCTACTACAGCCAATATGTTAACTGATTACGAAGCATTTTTAAACGCTATCGCTACAGATTATACAACTGCAAACACAGCTATCATTGAAGCTGACATTGCTGCCGTAGAAGCTAAGGAGCAAGACGTGCGCCATGGAAAAGGAGTTGTGGTGAACAACGATTCTACGCGTATTGACTTACTGCTCTATCATAGCGAATACAACAATCCGTCAACCATGGCTCCTCTTGGTGGCTATGACGAAAATGGTGCATACGAAATGGAGAATGGCTTGGAAGATTATCCTACACAATTGGAATTCACCAGAAACAACTACTTTACATATAAATTCACCGCTGGCAAGAGTGGCAATTGGTTCATCCAATATTACGTTAGCAGCAATAACGCCGCTACAATCGACATGACCATCCTCGCTGAAGACAGCACCACCGTTGTTATGCCACTTTACAAACTAAGTACGGCTAATGGTTCTTGGACAAACTACCAATTCATGAGCAATCCAGACATGACAAAATTTGCCATGGAGGAAGGAAAAACCTACATTCTTCACATGTATTACAACCAATACACCAACGTTCGTGATATCTTAGTGCGCTACATTCCCAAACAAACCTATGATACAAGCCAGTTGGGTGATTTGTGCCAAGAGGCAGAAGGTATACTTGGAAAATATACTGAAGGATCTGTTGCTTATTATTCGGTAGAAGACAGAACGCTACTCGACAATCTTGTGGATGCTCTCGATGATGCTTATGAGGCTCTCGATAGTGATATTGAAGTTACTACGGAAGCATACGAGAAACTGAAAGATGCCCTTAACGCTCTTGCTGGATTGACAACCATTAACGTCATTCCTACTGATGACACCAATCCATTTGTTGTAACAACATACAAAGAAAGCAAGAATTGTTCTTACAAGACTGACGGTGGCATTATGCAACTCGACAATTTCCAATCGGGTGGTTATATGATTTACAAGGTTTACAACACAACTGATGCTGAATATCAAGTAGATTTCGAATTCGCTCATCAGAATTATGGTGCAAAGATGGAGTTCGTTGTTTTCGTCAATGAAAATGACATCGACTTTACGGTAGCAGATGCTGTCAGCGAAGAATATGAAAGCACAGGTGGTTGGCAGGTGTTCGAACCAAAGAGTATGCGTATTGGTGGTATCCCACAAGGATATGTTTACATCAAGATAACAGGTACAGGACCTTCATACGTAGGAAATCCACGTTTGTTTAAGTTCACTCCGATAGCAGGTACTGAAGGTGCTGGTGCAATAGCATTGGAGAATGCCAAGAAAGAATATTTCGCAAGATTTACTCCTGAAAGCGTACAAGAACTCATTAACAAAGCACAAGATGCTATTTCACCCTATGCTCCAGGAACTGTCTATGACTATGTTATCATCGACCGTACACCAATCGAAGTCGTGGAAGCTGCTATCAGCGAAGCAAAGGATGCCATTGCAAGCGGAGAACCCGAAGTTCTTACAAAGGCTTACAACGACCTTGCAACTGCTATCAATTCGCTCTCTTCACTTCAGATTTACAACTGGATTCCCAATAGTTACCTCAATCCCTTCAACCTTGCTATGGGCGAGTTTGACAAATGGCGCATTGAAGGTGCCGGGAACATCGGATTTGGTTATGTAGATGGAAGTGTTACTTATAACATTTACGCAACAGAAGATGCCAAGTACAATATGACCGTGACAATGGCAAACCCTGCTGAAGGTGGCTCCATTCGAGTTACAGCTGTTGCAGGAGAGAACGACGCAACACTCTTCAACAATGTTTATGAAGTGCCGAACACTGGTAGCTGGTCAAGGGATGAAAGTATTTTCATCGAAGGAATCCCCATGCCTCAAGGCTTCGTGAAAGTGAAGATTGCCGGTGAAACCGCAGCTGGTCAATGGGTAGGCAACACTTACAACATCATCTTCACAAAGATAGATGGAACAGAAGGAGAAGGTTCTCAGGCTTTGACAACTGGAATCAGCGAGATGAAAACCAACAACATCATGACCAACCGTATCTATGGAATCAACGGTCAGTATGTTGGCGAAAGCCTCCGCTCTCTTTCCAAAGGCATTTATATCTTAAATGGCAAGAAAATGGTTGTGAAATAAGAAGTTTCGTAAGTTATTAAGATTCATAAAAGAGTAGAACGGGAGTTTTCGAAACATCGTTTTCTATCCGTACATGGCGTGTGTTTTAGTACATGCGCCATGTTTTTTGTTGCACATTACACTCACCAAAGAGATAATATACGAAACGTAATCATTTCGTTACGCTTTGATCTCGATATTCTGACGGTGTGAGTCCTGTTTGTTTCTTGAAACACTTGCCAAAATAACGTGCATCACTGAATCCCACAGCATAAGCAATTTGTGAGAAAGGTTCGTTGCTTTTTGCTACCATATCCTCTGCGTGTTGGATACGTATATGTCGCAACAATTCCACAGGACTCATTCCAACAATGGCTTTCACCTTGTTGTAAAACACTGTGCGTCCCATGTTGACGGCTATCGCCAAGTCCTCTATCTTGAGTTCGGTATCAGCAAGGTGTTCCTCAATGTAAGCCAACAGTCGTTCCATCATCTGTTTGTCGGAATCAACAATATTAGTAGCTCGAAGTCGTAATGTCTGACCTTCGTCTTGACTTTGACTGTTGTCAACCGCTTGATTGATATTCTCCATCGTGTTTTGTTGGAGCAGTCGCTGGTTGCTGATAATATTCTGCATCCTTTGTTTGAGATAAGTGGCAGAGAAAGGCTTGGTGATGTAGTCATTCACACCAGCCTTCAATCCTTCAATGCGGTCGTCTAATGAAGCCTTGGCAGAAAGGATAACGATAGGAATGTGTGAAATATCACGATTCTCCTTGATACGATGTACCATTTCCAACCCATCCATCTCGGGCATCATCACATCTGTGAGAATGAAATCGGGTTGTTCACGCATTGCCATCTCCAACCCTTCTTTTCCATTGGCTGCTTGCATAACTGCATAGTCAGATGACAGAATACTAACAAGGAAAGCACGCAAATCGTCATTGTCCTCCACGATAAGGAGTTTTAAGTATTTATCTTCAGAAGATGAAAGATTGGAAACAGAAGATGAAAGTTCCATTGCTTCGCTTTTTATTTGCAAATCATCAATGTTTTCATCGCTAATATATGTATTATGCTCTTTACTATAAGTCAACATACGATTCACCAATTCCAACATACGGTGGGCATTACGCTTCACCATTTCCAAATGCTGACGGGCTGAATCAGTTAATCCACCCGCTTCAAGCACCTGTGTAACGGGACCACCGATGAGTGTAAGTGGAGTGCGAAGTTTATGACTAATATCGGTGAAGAACTGAGTCTTCATATCATTCAGTTGTCTTTCCATGGAAGCACGGGTGCGCAATCTGTAAATCCATACGGCAACGGCGATGGCTCCTATCATCAATAAGAGATACAACAGTTTTGCCCACCATGATTCCCAGAACGTGGGATGCACGTAAATATACAACGTCTTTGTATTGTTTACCCATGAGCCGTATTGGTTGGTGGAACGGATAAGCAACCGATGATGACCATGCGATAGGTTACTGAACGAGATGCTATGTTCATTGTCTAAGTAATTCCAATCATGGTCTACTCCCTCCATCATATACGCATAGCGAATCATGTAGTTGTCTTGGTAGTCGAGCGCAGAGAAATGAACGGTGAAATTGCGTTGGTTGGCAGGAACGTCAAGTGAGTCGCCAGGCAACATGTGTACCGATTCACGCGAACCATGGAAATAGACGCTATTGATAACCAATGGCGGCACGAATGCCTCTTGTGCTATCTGTTGAGGATAGAAGCTTACGTAACCACTGGTGGTAGCAAATGCCAATTGTCCCGTTCGTGGGTTGTAAGTAGGTTCGGCCTCGGTGAGTTCCACCCTTTCGCCTAAGTTGCCAGGACCAAATCGCCAAAGCTGTCCTGTCTTTGCCCCTTTCATCACGAGACTATTCTCCCTTCCCATCCATAGGTTATGGTCTTTGTCTTCAATAATCGACAATACGGTGCCATTATCGTCGTCCATGCTGTTTACTACCTTCAAGAACAAATGCTCCTTGAGCGGTTGCTTGTCAACTATTTCCTGAACGCCGCCTCCTACTGTTGCAACGAAAATGCGCCCGTCGTGCGTCACGAAGGAATGCATCACGTCGCTGGTGAGTAACGACGTGGTATCTCCCTGTTCGTGCTTATGCGCGAAGAAGCGAATGGTAGCGGGATTGGAAAAATGCTCTGAGAACGTCACCAATCCATTAGAGGCAGATACGATGATGTTGCCGTCTGCCGTTTCCGTGATGCGCCTCACCTTGTGATAGTCATTTACGGGATAACCCTTCAAGATGTTATCGGTATGGATAAATTGTGCTTGTCCGTCGTCTTTGGTTTGCATCAGGCAAATGCCTTTCTCAAACGTGCCAATCCAAATGCGATGCTTGCTGTCTTCATGAACGTCGTACACTTGGTCGCTACACAATGAATAGGGATTGGCTTCGTCGTGGCGATAGTGGTTGATGCTCCCATTGGGATGTAGACAATAGAGGCCATCGCCCTTGGTGCCTATCCACATGCGTCGTTGGCTGTCTTCATAAAGACAATATATATGACTTGAAAACGTGGAGAGTTGGGGGCGAATCTTGCCGTCGGTAGCCAAATAACCTATCAATTGATTGCCTTCGTTCATCACGGCAATATGTCCAGCAAGGTCGCCAGCCCATAGGCGATTTTGACTATCGTAACAAACACTTCGGATTTGTTGCATCCCGTTCAGCGTTACGTGATTGAAAACATGTTGCCCGAAATTAATCAAAGCCAAGTCGTGCTCACCCGAAAACCAGATGTTGCCATAGCTATCCTCAAACCATCGGTCGAGAGAAGGCATGGCGGCATTGGTACGTATTTGGGCAGGTACTAATAATTGGTTTTGTTCATCATAGTAACCGAAGAATCCCTCTTCCGTAGCAAGCCAAATAGTTCCGTTCCTATCTTGGTGAACCAATGAGCGAGTACTTTGACGCAAGGAAGGCAATAGCTGTAGGGTGCTCAACCACCGCATGTTTCCGTCGTTGGGAGTGATGAGCATGATACCGCCCTTTTCCGCTATTGCCCAAATACGTTGTTGCTTGTCTACATGAATGGATGAGAAAACTACAGACGAGGTGTTAGGCAATAGGCGCGAGGTCTTTTTGCCTATGTGATAAATCAGAAAACCCTTGTCGGTAAGCAATAACAATTGGTCTTCGCTTAGTTTTTCAATCGTTTGGATTTGTTGGATGGGAGTAGACAATCGCAGGGGAACCAATGTCTTTTTCGTGGCATCATACACCGAGAACTGTCCGTCTCTTGCTGCGAAAAACACTTGACTTCCCACTTGTTTCATATAGATAAACGGAATGTCGCACTTCAATTGCTCGCCTACTAATGTAGGACCGCCATCTGTTAATACCCATTCATGACCATAGTCGTCCATTTCCGTTCCATAGACAACATTCCCTTTCAGCATGCCATTCTCTACGCAGAACTTTTGCACCGACTTTTCGTCAATCGTTCCACGTTCGACAATGCGATAACATGCCTCCCCCTCGTTGCGACTGAATAACCAAGTGGAACCATTAGGTAGAGAGACACAACGTTGACAGACAAACGCCTTGCCGGATACGCGATTTACCAAGTCGGAGATATTGATAAACCGACAAGAAATCCTATCGAACAAGAACACCTGACGGTCGTATGTGAGACACCAAATATTACCCGTAGGAGAGGCAGAGAGCTTGAGCATTCGATTGGTAGTCAGTGTGCGGTTGTATCCCATCTTGTCACTGAATGTAGTAAAAGTATAGCCATCATAACAACTCAATCCATTCCATGATGAGAACCACATCAATTGATCGTGAGTTTGTACCATGCTGGAAATGACATTTGATGCTAAACCGTCGCGCAAAGAAAATGTACGCACATTTGAATACGGTTGCGCCCATGCTGTCATTGTCATTAGCAACGCCAAAATTGTTATGTATTTCCTCATAAATCCATGTTTAGGTATTTCCTTGTGCAAAGATACATTTTTTCTTTTTTCATGAAAAAAATAAGGTGTATTATTTAATGAAATTGGGGTAATATTTAACACGTGGACGATTTATATCAAAGATTACACATGACATGAGCAAAATAACCATAGCTTTGCAAAAAAATAAAAACAAAAATCATGAATAGTCAACTAAGCAAACTGATTCAATTCACGCTCATGCTCTTCACGGTGTTTACTATGAACACTCATTTAAGAGCGGCAACGGTAAACATTCCCACCATGACAGGCAGCTATATCTCATGGAATGATGCTACTGGTAGCAATTTCACCGTTGAGAACAATGGTGCTAATGTGGGAAGCACAGGTAAAAATACGGTGTTGAGTTTTACCATCAACAATTCCCAACAACAAGATTACTTGCTGACATTCAAGACAGGCTCTAAGATGGAGGCAGAACTGAAAATGACATTGACACATGCCAACGGAAACATTGTGCTCAGTAAAAACGTAGTCATTGAAAACACAAACAACTGGACACCCTCCATCCAACATAATTATGTACTCGAACAATTACAAACAGGTACATACACATTAAAGTTCACCGTGACCAAAACCACGGGAAATTATGCTGGCAATTGGGGCGACTTGGCATTTTACACGCTCAATGACATCGAGACGATTCCCGGGAAGCTCGACTTGTCAAAGGGTAATTATGGTGGTGGAGTAGTCAATGAAGGAGCCAATGTGGGTTACATCAAAGATGGTGGCGTAGCCACTTATTCATTTAAGAATACGCAAGAAGGAGTTTATTCCTTGGCTTGGGAGGTGGCACGTTATGGCACTGGTGGAAACATAGACATCATTGTGAAGAATGCCGAAACCGAGGAAATAGAAGCACAAACTACTTACACGTTACAAAGTGATGCTCCCAGCACTTATGTTCCCATTACTATTTCCTTACCAGGTGAGATCAGCAAGGGATTACATGATTTGACATTCCGTTTCTCTGGTGGTTCGGGATATATATGCAACTATCGAAATTTGGAAATGCGCTATTATGCCCAACACTTGGCCATCGTCAATGGCATAAGCATCGAAGGACAAAACGTAACTAACGGCGTAGAAACTGACTGGCAATGCAACTTACCCCCCAATTACAATTCACCAACCACTACGTTTAAGGTAGAGAAAACTTACGGAACAGTGACTTGTAATGCAGAAGGTTTAGGGATAACAGATCATGGAGACGGAACATTCACGTTTCCCACTCCTGAAAAGGGAAAGGAAGTTATCATTCATATAACACTTACCCCTGACGAACAAGCTGGTGCTGCCTCTCCCAAACGTAATTACACCTTCCGTGTCTTCCGAATTGGTGAGATTACAATAAGTAGCGTATCGGTGGACGGAAACGTGGTTGACTTGGCAGATGCACTCAACAAAGCACCTTATTCTGCAACCTTCAACCAAAACATATACACGAAAATGCCAGAGGTGGAAGCAAAACTCATTGATGGAACCATCGTCAAGGGGAAGGGAACACTCAATGGAACTGAAGCCATTTATACCATCGATGGAAAGATGGGCGAACAAACTCGCACCTATCAACTCACCATTGGTGGAATACATATCTATAATAAGGGAGAAAATGACGAAATGGTCACCCTCAAATACACGGGTGCAGGCATTACGAATAATGGTTGGAGTAATGGACTCTATTCGATTTCACGCATTGGAGATGGTTGGGAAAACAGTAGTTTTAAGATGGATGCTGGTAGTTATACGCTCTCCGTACCTGCCAATGTCGTAGTAAAACAACTCATCTTCAAAGACTTCAACGCCAACTATAATGGTGGTGAGTTGACGAATGTTAGTTCACAAGGTGCAAAGATATGGATTCCTACCAAACACGACTATCAAGAACCAGACGCAACGATGTACGACCTGATTATCAATATGGAAGGACATGAAGCAGGACAACCCATTACATTCACGTTGAATGGTGGCGGTCAACCTGTAGCGTGGTTTGAAATGTTGGTGGAACAAGTAACGGTAGCATCAGCACCTATCTTGAAAAACACACGTGTTACATCGACAACGAACAAAAACCATTGTGTGGTGGAATTGACGTTTGACCGAGAGATGAAAGATACAGAGGCAGAAATCATTTCTGACACTAACACTCGTACTACGGTAAAAGCAGAGGGTGGTTCAGCCATACTGAGTTTTGCCATCTGGAATTTAGCATATAACAGTCAGAACATCTTTTTGATAGCAACAGGCTCCGCTAAAGATACTTATGGAAATGCTAACACCGAACCCATCAGCATAAATATCCAGGTAGGAAATCAAGCGGAAGTGAAGAAAGCAACATACGACTATATAGTAAGTAATGTATCGGAATGGAAAAAGGCGCTGAGTGCCGTCAATGCATCTAATGGAAGCAACACCGCAACCCGCAAGATTATCTTCGTGCGCAATGGAGATTATGACTTTGGTAGTGAAGAACAATCATTGAAAGCCTATAATGTAAGCATCATCGGCGAGAGTCGTGATGGAGTTATCCTTCATGGGAACAGAGACGGTATTTCAAATCCCGTCTTGAATATCAACAACACAGGAGGCAATTACTTACAAGATTTCACCATTCGCAATGACAAGGATTTCGGCAAAGCACGTTCAGGTGTTGGTGTCGCTATCTCTGGTGGAAAGAAAGTAATCATGAAGAACATTGCCATGCAAAGTCAGCAAGATACGCAAGTAACAGGTGAAAGTGGCTATTATCTGAATTGTAAGATTTACGGAGCCGTAGATTACATCTGTGGTGGAGGAAACCATTTTTACGATCAATGCGAGTTGATTATGACAAATCCTGGTCCTATCACGGCTCCAGCTACCAGTTCTATGCTGAAATGGGGATATGTGTTCCAACATTGTATGGTGAATGAATATCCCAATTTCAAAGCAGACAAAAACTACGACCTTGGTCGTCCTTGGCAAAACGAGCCTCGTGCATATTTCCTCAACACTCGTATGAACGTGTTACCGTCTGATGCGGGATGGAGAAGTATGAGTACATTACCCACCCACTTCTATGAATATAAATCCATAGATAAGAATGGCAACTTGATAGACCTCTCTACTCGCAAGAATTCCCCAACCAGCACCAATCAATATACGCCTATTCTCACCGATGAACAAGCCAATTTGTTTACCGTAGAAAACGTATTGGGAGGAAGTGATAGTTGGTTGCCCACGGAAGAAGCCATCACTACAAAAGCTCCTCAAGTGAATGTGAACGGAAAGACATTGACTTGGGATGACGTGGAAGGTGCAAGATGTTACGTGATTTTCCTCAATGGCAATTATCTTGATAACGTGATAGGCAACTCCTATCAAGCACCTGAAGAAGGTACATACACTATACGTTCTGCCAACCTGAATGGTGGATTGGGAGAAAGCTCTGAAATCATAGTGGAAGATACACAGGAACCAACCACTTTGAAAGAGAAAACACCCGCTTTCCCTGGCGCTGAAGGATATGGACGATATGTAACTGGTGGACGTGGTGGAACCGTTTACCATGTAACCAATCTCAATGATTCTGGCACAGGCTCGTTCAGGTGGGCATGTGAACAAAGTGGTACGCGTACCATTGTGTTTGATGTGAGTGGTACCATACATTTGAAATCGGAATTAAAACTACGCAATGGTAACGTGACCATTGCAGGACAAACAGCTCCTGGCGATGGTATTTGCGTGGCAGATTGGGGATTCATCATTTCTGCTCCGAATGTGATTATACGATATATGCGCTTTCGCCCTGGTGATACGTCGGAAGGAGAACCCGATGGATTGAGTGGATTCGACGGAAAGAACATCATCATCGACCATTGTTCGGTGAGTTGGAGTGTTGATGAATGCCTGTCAGTATATGGAAATGAACACATGACAGTGCAATGGTGTCTGATCTCACAAAGCTTGCGCCATTCTACCCATGCCAAAGATGCACATGGATATGGTGGAAACTGGGGTGGAAAAGGAGCTACCTATCACCACAATCTCTTGGCACATCATGATTCTCGTACACCACGATTGGCAAACCGTCCGATGTATGTACAACAAGACACCACCGACTTGCGCAACAATGTGTATTACAATTGGGCAGGAAATGGTTGTTATGGTGGAGAAGGCATGAAAGTCAACATCGTGAATTGTTATTATAAGCCAGGTCCTGGAACGATGCAAAGTAAGAGTGGACGAAATGCTACGCGTATTGCGGGATTGGGAATTACCACCAAGGAAACTGATGGTAGTTACATGATTTGGGGAAAGTATTTCATTGACGGAAACGTGAACCCGAATTATCCTACCGTAACTAAGGACAATTGGGGGGTAGGTGTCTATCCACATATCTCCGACAATACGGGGACCTACACATCTACCACTAAAGATACCATGCGCTTAAGAGAACCATTGAATTTCATGTATGTCACGACACATACGGCAGAACGGGCATACGAGAAAGTGCTGCAATATGCAGGTGCCTCGTTGCATCGGGATGAAGTGGACGATCTCGTGGTAAGTGATACGAGAAACGGAAAGGCCACATATACAGGTAAGGGAAGTGGTGACGTGTATGGAATTATTGACACGCCTTTCGACATCAAGCCAATAGATGCAGATGACGATTGGAATCCCTGGCCGATACTGACAAGTATAGCCGCTCCCAAAGATACCGATGGTGACGGTATGCCTGATGAATGGGAACTTGTCAATGGATTGAATCCAAACGACAAAAACGATGGAATTATTCGCAATGAAGAGGGATATACGCATTTGGAATGTTATTTGAATTCGCTTGTAGAGCATATCACCGTCGCACAAAATGAAGATGGCGAACCAATGGGATATCAAGAGTATGCATCGGAAGAGGATATAACGGGAGCGTTGATTATCCCAACAGAAGCACTCAACTTAGACAAGGCTGAAATCACTATTAATACAAGTGGCAAAAAAGCCGCAAAGGTATTGAACGACTCATTTGATAGTTTTAGTCATGGCGATAAGGCAACTTTCCTTCTCAATTGCAAGGAAACGGGAACATATACGTTCAATTTCGATGCAGCCACTACGCGTAGCGATTTTAAGTTGCGTTTCCAAATCACCGATAATACCAGCGGAAAAATAGAGGTTGACAAGACTATCAGCATCACCAATACGGGAAACTGGCAATCGTATCGAAATTACTCGTTTGATACGGCAGAGATGAAACAAGGCGTGAAGACATTGACCATGACTTGGCAAAGTTCTAACGGACAATATACGGGAAACGTGAAAAACATTGCGGTGATAATGAAGGAAGCTTCAGCTATCCATGCCGTAGACATCAGCGGTCAACAAGAAGTTGTGCTTTACAACTTGCAAGGACAACGCATGACGGGCAATGTTCCCGCTGGCATCTATATCAAGAATGGCAAGAAAGTAATCATCAAATAGAAATATATCATGAAAATCAGAAACATTTTACTATACCTTTCGTTGGCAATCTCCACAAATATTGGAGCCCAACAATTACCTTATCAAAATCCAGCCCTGTCATCGGAAGAAAGGGCGGAAGATTTGTTGCAACGATTGACATTGGAAGAAAAGACACGATTGATGCGGAATGGTTCTCCTGGCATTCCTCGATTGGGTGTTCCACCATTTGATTGGTGGAGTGAAGCCCTTCATGGAGTGGGGCGAAATGGTATATCCACCGTATTCCCATCCTGTATCGGTATGGCGTGCTCATTCAACGACGACTTGATAGAACGAATCTTTACCGCCGTAAGCGATGAGGCTCGTGCGAAAAACACACTTGGTCGCCAAGAAGGGAAAGTTGGTAAATACAGTTGTCTTTCTTTTTGGACTCCCACCATTAATATCTTCCGTGATCCTCGATGGGGAAGGGGTCAAGAAAGTTATGGTGAGGACCCTTTCATGAACGCGCAGATGGGATTGCGTGTGGTAAAAGGGTTACAAGGTGATGGTGCACATAAATATTACAAGCTTTATGCGTGTGCCAAACATTTTGCCATTCATAGCGGTCCCGAGAAACTTCGTCATAGATTCAATATCGAGAATCTACCCATGCGCGACCTATGGGAAACATATCTACCTGCATTCAAGGCATTAGTGCAAGAGGGGAATGTCAAGGAAGTGATGTGCGCCTATCAACGTGTGGATGGTGACCCATGTTGTGGTTCCAATCGTTTGCTTCAACACATTCTTCGCGACGAATGGGGATTCAAGGGATTGGTGGTTAGCGATTGTGGAGCCATCGGCGATTTCTGGCAACCCAATAAGCATGAAGTTTCCAAAGACCAACCAGCCGCTGCTGCCAAAGCCGTGTTGAGTGGTACGGATGTGGAGTGTGGTGCACACTATAACAGTCTGCCTGATGCCGTTCGTCGTGGAGACATCTCCGAGGAACAGATCAATGTCAGTGTGAGACGGTTGCTCAAAGGACGCATAGAATTGGGTAACTTAGACCCCGACTCCTTGGTGGATTGGACAATGATTCCAGCCAGTGTCATTGCCTGTAAAGAACACAAGGATCTGGCGCGTGAAATGGGAAGACAGCAAATGGTATTGTTAAAAAACAATGGGATATTGCCATTGAATGCATCTGTCATTAAGGCACAACCATCTAAGTTGATGGTGATAGGACCGAATGCCGCAGACTCCACCATGCTTTGGGGTATCTATTTCGGAAAGCCAACGCATACGGTAACACCGTTGGAGGGTATTCAATCGAAAGTGGGAGCAGTCCCATACCTCACCGCATGTAGCATCACCGACATGACAGTACAGGAAATGGTTGTGGGTAAATCAACGGAAACTGTAGACGGGAGCACCACCCTGCAAATGGAGGTGAAAGGGGAAAAAGTATTCACAATCCCAGAGATTCTTGCACAAGCACAACAAGCGGAAACCGTTATCTTCGTCGGAGGAATCTCACCCAACGTTGAACGTGAACAAGCCAGCGTGAACTTACCTGGCTTTGATGGGGGCGACCGCACAAGCATAGAACTACCGCAAGTGCAACGCGACATCCTTAGGGCATTGCATCAAGCAGGAAAGAAAGTTATTCTTGTGAATTGCTCGGGTAGTGCTGTTGCCCTTGCTCCCGAACAGGAAGAGACGTGCGATGCTATTATTCAAGCATGGTATGCGGGAGAGCAAGGAGGAAACGCTTTGGCAGATGTCATCTTCGGTGATTATAACCCTTCTGGAAAACTTGCCGTGACGTTCTACAAAGACGACACCCAACTACCCCCATTCGAAGAGTATAAGATGGAAGGTCGCACCTATCGCTATTTCCATGGCGAACCACTCTATCCCTTCGGCTATGGTTTGAGTTACACTTCTTACAGATATGGGAAGCCTTGTTACAAAAATGGAAAGATTACCGTCAACGTAAAGAACACAGGTACAATGGAAGGAACGGAAATTGTGCAAGTATATCTGCGTCGTCCTGCCGACAAGTCAGGACCACTGAAAACCTTGCGTGGGTATACTCGCGTGAACCTGAAATCAGGAGAAAGTCAAACGGTTAGTATTGACTTTCCCAAGGAACGCTTTGAGAATTGGGATGAGCAAACGAACACGATGCGCGTCGTACCAGGCAAATATGAATTGCTTGTTGGACCATCAAGTTTAGAAAAACAATTGCAAAAGATAATGGTTACTATTGAGAAATAGAATTAGAATACTCACTCCGCCATTAGTCGCATATCGTCATTGAGTTTTGCGGTACAATCACTTTAGCGCATCGAAAACGTCTTTAACTGATTGTCAATGGTTAGACTGAATGTTGAATACAAGTTACAAAAACGGGAATGACCATTGATAATTAGTTATTAGTGTCCGCTAAAACTTTTTTAAGCAAGAATAAAAATTAGGCTGAAGACCTCGCTAGGTTTTCAGCCTTTTTGGTTACCTTTGTTTTTGCAATCAAACAATATA